>Ga0136651_10000489_pt1 | contig 21832 bp, 20 predicted proteins | sample Mar14236cmmetaG_FD_94867 | JGI IMG/M metagenome (GOLD analysis project Ga0136651, IMG submission 94867) | Marine hydrothermal vent microbial communities from Guaymas Basin, Gulf of California to study Microbial Dark Matter (Phase II) - Marker... ... | reverse complement strand
AGTCAGGATTTACGTGACAAAAGAGGGTCAGGTTGTTGATGTTGAAATTATCCACACATCAGGCTGGCATGATTTTGACGAGGAGGTTCGCAGTGCACTTTTAAAATGGAAGTTTACTCCGGTGGATGAGCCAGGAGTTAAAACCTATGAAGGTAGCTTTTACTTCCGTTTCACAGATTAAATCTTAATCTGATTTTTTTGGAAAATCTTCCTGGAGGGATGAAGTTATGATCTGGAATCCTGAACGTGAATGTATGAAAAGAGAAGAACTTGAAAAAATTCAGGTTGAGAGATTAAAGTTTGTTGTTGAAAGGTTGTATGAGAGGCTTCCTTTTTACAGAGAGAAGCTTGATAAAGCCGGTGTTAAACCTCACCAGATAAAGTCTTTAAAGGATTTAAGGTTTCTCCCCTTTACCACCAAGGAGGAGCTGAGGCAGGGTTATCCTTATGGTCTTTTTGCAGCTCCTCTTGACCAAATAGTGGAATTCCACATGTCCTCAGGAACAACCGGGAAACCTGTAGTTGGTGGTTATACAAGGGGGGATATAGATGTGTGGTCAGAAGTTATGGCAAGAGCCCTGTCCAGTGCAGGGTGTACTTCCAGGGATATAGTTCAGAATGCCTATGGTTACGGTCTTTTTACGGGGGGGTTGGGCGTTCATTACGGGGCACAAAAAATAGGAGCAAAAATAATTCCCATTTCCGGGGGACAAACAAAACGTCAAATTATGATAATGAAAGATTTTGGTTCTACTGTCCTTACCTGTACACCTTCTTACGCTCTGCATATTGCAGAAGTAGCAGAGGAGATGGGAGAGGATCCTGTAAAACTTCCTGTGAAAATAGGAATTTTAGGAGCAGAATGCTGGTCAGAAAGCATGAGGGAAGAAATTGAGAAGAGGTTGGGTATAAGAGCCTTTGATATTTATGGGCTTACAGAGATTATAGGACCTGGTGTAGCCCAGGAATGCGAGGAAAGAGCGGGTCTTCATATTTATGAGGATCATTTTCTTCCTGAGATAGTTGACCCTGATACGCTGGAACCTCTCCCGGAGGGAGAAGAGGGAGAGCTTGTTATAACTACCCTGACAAGAGAAGGAACCCCCCTTTTAAGATACAGAACAAGAGACATATCCTCTATAACCTATGAGCCCTGTGGGTGTGGTAGAACTATAGCCCGCATTTCCAAGATAAAAGGTAGAACAGATGACATGATTATAATAAGGGGGGTTAATGTGTTTCCTTCTCAAATTGAAAATGTTCTTATGAGAGTGGAGGAAACAGAACCTCATTACAGGCTTGTTCTTGAAAGGAAAAGGGGACTTGATGATTTGACTGTGGAAGTGGAGACAAATCCCGAGATCTTTTTTGACGAGGTTAAAAAGCTTGAAGAGATTGAGAGAAAAATAGCAAAAGAGATAGAAGAAGAGATAGGACTTCGGGTGAATGTGAAACTTGTTGAGCCCAAGAGTATAGAGAGAAGCGCAGGGAAAGCTAAAAGATTAATTGACAAGAGAGCTCTTAAATAGAGTAAGTAAAAGTAAATAAGGAGAAAAGAAAATGCTTGTAAAGCAGATTTCTGTTTTTCTCGAAAATAAAATAGGAAGACTTGCTGAGATAACAGAACTTTTAGGACAGAACAGGATAAACATAAGAGCACTTGCTATAGCTGATACCACGGAATTTGGCATTTTGAGACTGATAGTGGATAACCCTCAGAAAGCTCAGAAAATTCTCGAGGAGAAAGGATTTACTGCCAAGCAAACCGATGTTATAGTAGTAAAAGTTGCCGACAGACCCGGAGGGCTTTCGGAAATATTGAAAGCATTAAAGGACTTTTCTCTAAATGTAGAGTATCTTTATGCTTTTGTAAAGCAGTCCGGAGAAAATGCTCTTGTTGTGTTCAGGATTGAAGATACGCAAAAAGCTTTAGATATATTCCGTGAAAAAGGTGTTGAAATTGTTTCCCCAGAGGAGATTTATAAGCTATAAGGTATGATATAAAGATGCCTGTGAAAGAAAAAGATATTGAATTTTTAGAAAGAGAAAAATTAGAAGAAATCCAGCTTTCTCGTTTTAAGGAAGTAGTTAAAAGAGTATATAAGAGTTCTCCTTTTTATAAAAGGGTTTTTAAAAATGAAGGTATTTCTCCTGAAGATATAAGAAGTGTTGGTGATATAAAGTTTTTGCCTTTCACCACAAAGGAAGATTTAAGAGAAAACTTTCCCTTCGGGTTTTTAACCCTCCCTCTTAATAGGATTGTTCGTGTTCATACTTCCACCGGGACAACTGGAAAGCCTAAAGCTATCTTTTTTAGCAAGAAGGATATAGATGAGGCAGCAAAACTTGTTGCTCGATGTATGAAAATGACGGGAGCAAGACCTGGAGATGTTTTTCAGAATATGATGAGTTATGGTCTTTTTACAGGAGGGCTTATGTTTCACTACGGAGCAGAGAAACTCGGGGTTCTTGTGATTCCTGCAGGTGCAGGCAATACGGAAAAACAAATTGAACTTATGAAAGATTTTAAAACCACAATTCTTCATATAACTCCAAGTTATGCTCTGTATCTTGCAGATGTTCTGGAGGAGAGGGGGATTGATCCTAAAAAGGAACTTTGTTTGAGGATAATGTATCTTGGTGCAGAACCTTATTCTCAAAAGACGAGAGAAAAAATAGAAAGTATATACGGGGTAAGTGCTTTTAACTGTTATGGTCTTTCCGAGATGAATGGTCCCGGGGTCGGATTTGAATGTCCTGCAAAAGATGGGATACACATATGGGAGGATAATTACATTCTGGAAGTAGTTGATCCTCTAACCGGTAGGTCTTTACCAGAGGGAGAAGAAGGAGAGCTTGTTTTAACTACCATTAACAGAGAGGCAATGCCTGTTTTAAGATACAGAACAGGGGATGTTGCTTTTATTTATTCTAAAGAATGTGAGTGTGGCAGAACTCACAGAAAAATTTCTTTTATAAAAGGTAGAACGGATGATATGTTTATTGTTAGGGGAGTGAATGTATTTCCTTCAGAGGTGGAGAGAATTTTAATGAACACACCAGAGGTTGCAAGGAACTATCAGATTGTGCTTGAAAGAGAAAAGTCCCTTGATGTTATGAAGATAAGGGTGGAGATAAAAAGAAGATTTTTTGATGGTTCTCTTGAGCATCTTAAGGCTCTTGAAGAGAGAATAAAAAACAAGATAAAATCTGAATTGATGGTTACACCCAGAGTGGAACTTCTTGAGCCAGGAACACTTCCAAGGACAACCGGCAAATCAAGAAGAGTAATTGATAAAAGAAAGCTTTAAAAATAAAGGAGTGCAGGTTGCAGAAAAAAATAAAGCAGGTGTCAGTTTTTGCCCGGAATGAACCTGGCAGAATAAAGAAGATAACAGAAGTCCTTGCTGATGAGAATATAAATATCCGCGCAATAACCATTGCAAGTGGAGATGACTACGGGGTGGTAAAGCTTCTTGTTAGTGACCCTTTGAAAGCCTGCAGGGCTTTAAAAAAAGAGGGGCTTTCTGTTGCTTTAAATGAGGTTATTGCGGTTCAAATGGAAGATAAGCCCGGAGGTTTGTGTAAAATCTTAAAGATTTTTACCGAGAATAAAATAAACATAGAGGATGCCTACGGGTTTGTGATAAAATCAGGTGAAGTTGCTGTTCTGGTGATAAATATCGCAAATATTGAAGAAGGTATAAAGATACTTTCTTCTCAGGATGTAAGGCTTCTTACAGAGGAGGATCTTTACAGGCTTTAACGTTTGTTTAAAAGACTCTTTTCTTTTTCATTCCCTTACTTTTCCTCTTCCATAATTGCCATAAAAGCTTCCTGAGGGACGTTTACACTTCCAAATCTTTTCATCCTTTTTTTGCCTTCCTTCTGACGCTCAAGAAGCTTTTTTTTCCTTGTTACATCTCCTCCATAAAGGGGGGCAGTTACATCTTTTCTTAAGGCGGGGATTGTTTCCCTTGCAATTATTCTGCTACCAATTGCAACCTGTATAGGGACAGCAAATTGATGGCGGGGGATAAGTTCCTTTAGTTTTTTTGCAAGATAACGTGCCTTAAGGTAAGCTTTTTCTTTGTGGACTATTACGGAAAGTGCATCAAGCAACTTCCCGTTAACAAGAACTTCAAGTTTAACAAGGTCTGCTTCCTTGTATCCTGCATGTTCGTAGTCAAAGGTGGCATAGCCTCTTGTAACTGACTTTAATTCATCGTAGAACTTTGTTGCAACTTCCCCAAGGGGGACATTATAAGTTAAAAGAACGCGCGATGTATCAAGCCACTTCATATCTAAAAATTTGCCTCTTTTTCTCTCAAGGAGTTCAAATACAGCTCCCATATACTCTTTCTGGGTTATTATATTTGCCTTTATGAAAGGTTCTTCAACAGCTTCTATTTTTTTGTTTGAAGGAAACTTTGCAGGATTATCAATTTCTCTTACCTCTCCATCGGAGGTGAGAACTCTGTAAGCAACATTGGGAGCAGTTGTGATAAGATTAAGATCAAATTCTCTCTCTAATCTTTCCTGCACTATTTCTTTGTGCAGAAGACCTAAAAATCCACAGTGGAAACCAGGACCAAGAACAGGGGAATTTTCCGGTCTGAAGGTAAAAGAGGGATCATTTAGCCTTAGTTTATTTAAGGCATTTTTTAATCGCTCAAAGGTTTCTCCTTCTGCAGGATATATTCCGCAAAATACAACAGGCTTTGGTTCCTTGTATCCGGGAAAAGGTTTTGAGGTGGGATTATCCTTTTCGGTGACGGTATCTCCAACTCTTAAATCAGATATATTTTTTACATTAGCAATTAAATACCCCACCTGGCCTGACTCAAGACTTTCTTTAGGGTATCTTTTAAGTTTCAAAATTCCCACCTCTTCGACTTTAAATTCCTTACCTGATGACATTATGATAATTTTCATCCCGGGTTTTATAACACCTTCAAACACGCGGATATAGGCAATTACTCCTCTGTGGTTATCAAAGAATGAATCAAATATAAGAGCTTTAAGGGGAAGATGGTTTGCACCGGGAGGGGGAGGTATTTTTTTTACTATAGCCTCAAGAATCTCCGGGACACCTTTTCCCTCTCTCGCACTTGCTAAAATCACCTCGGAGGAATCTTTACATACTCCCAGTTTTTTAAGCTGAGACTTTACCCTTTCAGGATTTGCAAGAGGAAGGTCTATCTTGTTAATGACAGGTATTATGACGAGGTTTCTTTCTCTTGCAAGGTGAAAATTTGCCACAGTTTGGGCTTCCACTCCTTGAGTTGCATCAACGAGAAGCAAAGCTCCTTCACAGGCAAAAAGTGCTCTTGAGACCTCATAGCTGAAATCGACATGTCCCGGCGTGTCAATTAAATTAAGAGTGTAATCCTTTCCATCTTTTGTTCTGTAGGATAGAGTAATTGTGTGGGCTTTTATGGTAATTCCTTTTTCCCTTTCAAGGTCCATTGTGTCAAGGGTTTGTTCTCTAAGTTCCCGGGGAGAGAGAGTATGGGTATATTCCAGCAATCTATCGGCAAGTGTAGATTTCCCATGATCTATATGAGCTATTATGGAAAAATTTCTTATATTTTTCTGGCTCATCCCCGGGTTTTTTCTATGAAGCAGAGTTTGCCTTTTCTTCCTGGCTTTGTTCCTCTGAAATTTCTTTTTCTGCTTGATTTAATTTTTTCATAATTTTAGATTTTTCTCTTGATACTTTGTTTTTATGCCATACACCTTTTGACCAAGCAGAGTCAATGATTTTTATAACTTCCGGAAGCTTCTCTTTTGCCTCTTCAATTTTCTTATCCTTGATAAGTTCAAGAAATTTTTTTATACTGTTTTTTACTCTGCTTTTAATTTGGCGATTACGGATTGTCTTTTTTATTGTTTGTCTTAATCTTTTTTTAGCAGATTTTGTTCTGGGCATATTCTTCACTCCTTGATTTTATTTTTAGAAAGTTTATAAAAATTTTTCCTTTTGACAAGGAGGAAGCAAAATAGAAAAGGGAAAGCTTATAAGGTCTTTTGGTATAGTGAGTCTTGGAACTTTTATTTCTCGAATTACAGGCCTTATAAGATTGCAAGTGATTGCCTATCTTTTTGGTTATTCTCAGGCAACAGATGCTTTCTGGTTTGCTTTTTCTATCCCTAACCTTTTACGAGCTCTTTTTGCAGAGGGAGCTTTAAGTTCTGGTTTTATCCCGGTATTCAGTGAATATTCCTCGTTAAAAGGAGATAAAGAAGCTCTAAAACTTGCAAATAATGTCCTTAATCTTCTTTTGATTATAACAGGACCTTTTGTTATACTGGGGATATTCCTTGCTCCCTTTTATATTCCCCTTATTGCTGTTGGATTTAGACAAAACTTTTCTCAACTTAAATTGACAGTTTATCTTACACAAATTATGTGGCCTTTTCTTTTATTTATAAGTATTGCAGCTCTTTTTATGGCAGTTCTAAATTGCAGAGGGCACTTTACAAGCCCTGCTTTTGCCCCTGTTCTTTTCAATCTTTCCCTTGTTTTCTTTGCATGGATTTTTATTGATAAAATAGGTATTTACAGTCTTGCTTTTGGAGTTGTTATGGGGGGTATGCTACATTTTTTTATTCAACTTCCTTTTCTTATTAAAAAGGGATTTAAATATAGATTTACTCTTTGTCTTAAAGATGAAGGGACAAAAAAAGTGCTAAAGCTTGTTTTGCCAGCTTTCCTGGGAGGTGCAACTCTTCAGGCAAGCGTTCTTATTACGAGAATATTTGCTTCAACTCTTCCTGAAGGAAGTATTTCAGCTCTTCAGTATGCCATGCGTCTTATTCAATTTCCTTTAGGACTTTTTCCTATAGCACTTTCCACAGCTTTCTTTCCTCATCTTTCTACTCTTGCCGCAGAAGGGGACAGGGAAGGTATTAAAAAATCTGTCAGCATGGGAATGAGGGTTATTTTTTTTCTTCTTATTCCCTCTGCAGTTGGTCTTGTAATGCTGAGAAAAGAGCTTGTGGCGGTTTTGTTCCAGCATGGAGCTTTTTCTTTAAAAGATACACTGCTTACAGGTCAGGCGCTTTTTGGCTATTCCATTGGCCTTTTTGCTATGGGAGCTTGTATGATTTTAACCCGTGCTTTTTATTCCTTACAGGACTTTTTAACTCCTCTCAAAATATCTTTTCTTTCTCTCCTTGTAAGTATTCTTTTTAATTTTATTTTGATAGGTCCTTTAAAAGTTGAAGGACTTGCACTTGCCACCTCTTTATCCAGTATCTTTAATATGCTGGCCTTAATTTATCTTCTGAGGAAGAGACTTAATGACATAGAAGGATACTCTATCTTAAAGTCCTTTATTAAGTCTTCCTTTGCAGGGCTCTCTGCGGGATTTTTCATTTATCTTTTGTCAAGAATTTTTAAACATTTAGGGATTGGATTTTCTTTCCCACAGATGATTTTTTATGTTGTATTATGTGTTGTTTCAGGATTTTTTATAGTTATTATCCTTTCCTTACTGTTAAAGTCAGAGGAATTAAATATTGCACTTTCTTTTTTATCCAGGAGAAAATGAGCTCCTATCTTTTGAAATTTATGGGAATTGATCTTGCTGGAAAAGAGGAAAAACCCACAGGATGGGCGGTAATAGATAATAATCTTTCCCTTTGGACAGAACCCGGAGAAGTTTTTGGTAATCTGGAAATTATAGAAAAGGTAAGGGAAATAAGACCTGAGTGGATCGGAATAGATGCACCTTTGAGTTTTCCAAGAGGAAAGGATAAAATGAGGCTTTGTGATAAGAAATTGCGTCAGTTTGGCTCTCCTGCTCTTTCTCCTTTTTTTCTTTCTTCCCTTGTTAAAAGAGGTATGGAGATTGCAAGAATACTGAAAGACGAGGGATACAAATATATAGAGGTTTATCCAAGAGCCACTCAAAAGATTTTAAACATTAAAACAGAGGGGAAAAAACCAGGGAAATCCTGGTGTATCTCCTGCCAGAGAGAAATTTCAAAACTTTTAAGAGGTATTTTGCCACCGGAAAAAAAGGTTTACTCTTCACATGCTCTTGATGCTATTTTGTGTGCCTATACTGCTTACTGCAGGTGGAAGGGAAATTATAGAGAAATTGGGGGCGAAGAAGGCAAAGTGGTTGTCCCCTGTTGACAAAATGCTTTTTAGTGTTAGTTTAAAATTAGTTTCCGGGCAAACGATTTTCTTAAAAGGGAGGTTGGAGTTGGAGAAGGTAATAGCTGTTATCCTGGCTGCCGGAGAAAGTACCAGGATGAATTCCCCTATCAGCAAGCTTTTACATAAAATAGGTGACTATTTTTTAATAGAATTACCAGTGAAAGCATGCATTAAAGCAGGAGTTGGCAGAATAATAATGGTGGTTGGTCACCAGGCAGAGAAGATAAAGGAGGTTGTGGGGGGAAGGTGTCTTTATGTTTATCAGGAGGAAAGGCTTGGAACAGGTGATGCTTTGAGAAAAGCATCCTTTCTTTTTTCCAGCTTCAATGGGGAAGTTCTGGTTCTTCCAGGTGATGCTCCCTTTGTAACCTATTCTATTTTAAAAGATATCGTGAGATACCACAGAGAAAAAAATTCTGTCGCAACTATTTTAACAGCCTTTCTTTCTGATCCTGCTTCTTATGGTAGAGTTGTTCGAGATAGTAATAATACCGTAAAAAAAATAGTTGAGAAAAAAAACGCCACTCCTGAGGAATTAAGAATAAAGGAAGTTAATTCTGGTGTTTACTGTTTTGATGCGCAGAAAATTGTAGAGGTTTTACCTCTTCTTAAACCTGATAAGGTAAGCGGAGAAGTTTATCTGACCGATGTTTTTGAGATTTTCTACAGTAAAGGACAGAGAGTTGAGGCCCTTTGTGTTCAAGACCCTCTTGTCGCTATGGGGGTGAATACTCCCTGCGATCTTGAAAGGGCAAGAAAGATTTTTGCGCAAAAATACAAAAACTTAATAAATTGAAAAAATGTCTTCCTATATCTTGATTATAGATCAGGGAACAACGGGAACAAGAGCTATAATTTTTGATGAAGGTGCAAACCCTATCTCTCAGAGTTATCGTCAGCTCAACCAGTATTATCCAGAGCCTGGATGGGTAGAGCAGGATGCGAAGGAGATATGGCAAAGCACCCTTTCTGTAATTAAAGGAGTTATTGAGAAAAGCAAAATATCTCCTTCTAAAATAGAAGCAGTAGGCATTACCAATCAGAGAGAAACAACTCTTTTCTGGGATAAAAATACAGGAGAACCCTTAGGAAGAGCTATAGTCTGGCAGTGCAGGAGAACCGTAGATATTTGTGAGAAGTGGAAAAAACAGGGGTTTGAAAAAATTGTAAAGAAAAAAACAGGCCTTTTTCTTGACCCTTACTTTTCGGCAAGTAAGATAAGGTGGGCTATAGACAACATTCCTTCTTTTAACTTCTTGATCTCTCAGGGTAAAATTCTTTTTGGAACAGTGGAGACTTATCTTATATTTAAGCTTACAGGAGGGAAGAAGCACCTTACTGATTACACAAATGCCTCAAGAACCATGCTTTTTAATATTCACAGGTTAAAATGGGACAGGGAACTTCTGAGTATGTTCGGGATTCCTGAGAACATTCTCCCCCAACCTCTTCCCTCAAGAAGTATTTTTGGTAAAACAGAAAAAGTACCCTTTCTTCCCTCAGGTATACCTATTGCTGCAGCAGTGGGAGATCAACAAGCCTCTCTTTTTGGGCACGGGTGCACTCTTTACGGGGATACTAAGATCACTTATGGAACAGGATGTTTTCTTCTTGTAAATACCGGAGAAAGGTTATTTGATTCTCCAAATCTTATCACCACTCTTGCCTGTGACTCTAAGGGGATGCCCTGCTATGCTCTTGAGGGAAGTATTTTTATTGCAGGAGCCGCTATTCAATGGTTAAAAGAAGGGTTGCAGGTTGTAAGTGATCCTTCTCAAACTGCTGAGATGGCACAGAGGATTAAGGATACAGGAGGTGTTTATTTTGTGCCTGCTTTTGTTGGTCTTGGGGCTCCCTACTGGAATCCAAAAGTAAAAGGTGCTATTCTGGGTATTACAAGAGGCACAAAAAAAGAGCATATAGTAAGAGCTTCTCTTGAAGCAATTGCCTATCAGGTTAAAGACCTTGTAGGTGTGGTTGAGGATACAATGAAATTTAAAATAAAAAGGCTCAGGGTGGATGGAGGGGTTTCCAGAAATGATTTTCTTATGCAGTTTCAGTCAGATATTTTGGGCGTTCCTGTGGAGAAGGCTCCTTATAGTGAGACCACTGCCTTTGGGACTGCACTTGTTGCGGGTCTTACCACGGGACTTTGGAGCGAGGAAAAAATAAAGTTCTTTTTGAAAAAAGGGAAGGTTTTTTCGCCAAAAATGGATGAAGAAAAAGCAAAATTTTTATACCAGGGCTGGAAAAAAGCTCTTTTACTCTTGACTGGAAAAGCATAATTTTTTTGCTCTGGACTTTTATCCTTAGATGGTTAGAATATAAGAAAATTAGGTTTGGAAGGCTTAGATGGAGAGAATTTATATATTTGATACTACCTTACGTGATGGAGAGCAAACACCAGGTGTTGCTTTCACCTGTGAAGAGAAGGTGAAGATAGCAAAGGCTTTGGAAAAATTGGGAGTTGATGTAATTGAGGCAGGTTTTCCCGCTTCTTCTTCTGGAGACTTCAAGGCGGTTAAACTTGTTGCTGAAGAAGTCCAAGGTCCCACAATAGCTGCTCTTGCAAGAGCTCTACCTGAAGATATTAAAAAAGCAGCAGAGGCAATTAAACCTGCAAAAAAAGGTAGAATTCACACCTTTATAGCTACCTCTCCTCTGCATATGGAATATAAACTTAAAAGAAAGCCCGATGAGGTTTTGAAGATAGCAGTAGAGGCTGTCAAGCTGGCGAGGGAGTACACGCAGGATGTTGAATTCTCCCCTGAGGATGCTTCAAGAAGCGATTTTTCTTTCCTTTGTGAGGTAATTCAAGCTGTTGTTGAGGCGGGTGCAAGAGTGGTTAATATCCCCGATACAGTTGGATATGCGACACCTGAGGAGTTTGCAAATTTAATTAAAAAAATAAAAGTTAAAGTTCCAGCCGTAAATCAGATCACGTTAAGTGTTCACTGTCATGATGATCTTGGCATGGCTGTTGCTAATTCTTTGAGTGCGGCAAAAATGGGTGTAAGACAGATAGAGTGTACAATTAATGGAATTGGAGAAAGAGCAGGTAATGCAGCTTTGGAAGAAATTGTTATGGCAATAAAAACAAGAGAGGATTTTTTTGATTTCTATACCGGGATAAATACAAAAGAAATTTACCCTACATCCCGTCTTGTTTCTCATCTAACAGGTATCCCGGTTCAACCCAACAAGGCAATAGTGGGTAAGAATGCCTTTCGTCACCAGGCAGGAATTCATCAGGATGGTGTCTTAAAAAAAGCAACAACTTACGAGATTATGACACCTTCTTCAATTGGACTTAAAGAAAGCGAACTTGTACTTGGTAAGCTATCCGGACGTCATGCATTCAGAGAAAGATTGAAGAAGCTCGGGTTTAACCTTACTGAAGAACAATTTGAAAGATGCTTCAATATTTTTAAGAACCTTGCTGAAAAGAAAAAGGAGATATTTGATGAGGATCTTATTCTTATTGTGGAAGAAGAAACTGCTAAAATTCCCGAGTTTTTCTCACTTGAATACATTCACACTGTCACCGGAAACAAAGTCCTTCCTACAGCTACAGTAAGGATAAAAAAGAATGGCAGGATTTTCCAGGAGGCAGCTTGCGGAGATGGCCCAATTGACGCCACTTACAAAGCAATAGATAGGATATGTAACCTTGACCTTACTTTAGTTGAGTATTCCATTCAATCTGCGACTGGTGGAAAAGACGCTCTGGGAGAGGTTACTGTCAGAGTTAAAAAGGGAGATATTCTTGTTTCAGGAAGAGGTTCTTCTACTGACATAATTGAAGCAAGTGCCAAAGCTTATATTAATGCTATCAATCGTTTGCTGTATCGATATACAAGGGAGGAAAATGCAAGAGATAATTGAGAAGATAAAAGATATAGAGGAAAAATTGGAGGAAGAGATAGGGAAGGCAGATATAGATAAAATAGAGGTTATAAAGACAAGGTTTCTTGGAAGAAAAAGAGGAGAAATTACTCTTTTACTGAAGCAGCTTCCGGGTTTGCCTCCGGAAGAGAAACCCAAAATAGGTAGACTTTTAAATGACCTGAAAAAAAAGGCTGAAAAGCTTATAGAGGAGAGAAGAAAGTCCCTTGAGAGGAAAAGAGTCGAATACAAGATAGATGTTACTTTCCCAGGGGAAAAACCTCTTACAGGTAAAATTCATCCTTTAACCCAAACCATCCGGCAAATTAAAGAGATTTTTATTGGGCTTGGATTTGAAGTTGTGACCGGTCCTGAAATAGAGACAGAGTACTATAATTTCGAAGCTTTAAATATACCTGAATTTCACCCTGCTCGGGATGAACAGGATTCTTTTTATATTGATTTTAAATCAGGTTATCTTCTGAGAACTCAGACGTCTCCTGTTCAGATAAGAGTGATGGAAAAATCCTTACCTCCTATAAGGATTATTTCGCCAGGTCTTTGCTACAGAAGGGATGCAATTGATGCTTCTCATTTTCCTGTCTTCCATCAGGTAGAGGGTCTTGCTGTGGATAAAGATATTACCTTTTCTGACCTTAAAGGATGTCTTACCTATTTTGCAAAGGAGATGTTTGGTGAGGATACAAAGTTACGTTTTCGTCCAAGCTATTTCCCTTTCACAGAACCGAGTGCAGAAGTTGACATAAGTTGTATTATGTGCAAAGGTTCGGGTTGTAAAGTTTGTTCTGGGAAGGGATGGTTAGAGATACTTGGTTGTGGAATGGTTGACCCCGAAGTCTTTAAGAATGTGGGGTATGATCCGGAAAAGTATCAGGGCTTTGCTTTTGGTATGGGGGTTGAGAGAATATGCATGCTTAAGTATGGCATAGATGATATTAGACTTTTTTTTCAAAATGATTTGAGGTTTTTAAAGCAATTTTAAAGGGGGCAGTTTTGATCCAATTTGAAGGTGAGCCATCTTTTGATGTTGGTATTAAGAATGTTAAGAGAATAGAAGAGGTTAAAAGTGGAGATTTAAAATCTCCTCCCTTAAAAGTAAAGGTTTTGGGAGTGGGCGGGGCAGGTTGCAATATTATCTCTCGTATTTTTCCGCACAGCTTTGGTAACGTGGAGTTTGCAGCCTGCGATTCAAGTATAAAGGCTCTCTCACTGTGCGAGGGAATGAAGAGATTTTTGGTGGGAGAATCAGTGACAAGAGGATGGGGTACAGGAGGGGATAAAGAGGTGGCAAGGAGGATTATCCAGGAAGCAGAAAGTGACATAAAAGAGTTTTTGGATAACACCAATCTTTTGTTTGTTGTCTGTTCTTTAAGTAAGGGTTTAGGAGCAGGAGCTTCCCCCGCGATCTTTAAGATAGCAAAGGAAAAGGGAGTTTTGAGTGTTGGTTTTTTTGTCCTGCCCTTTGAATTTGAAGGTGAGGAATGTGTTGAGAATTCCAGGAAGGTTTTAGAAGAGCTCTGGCATCTTGTGGATGGAGCTGTAATTGTTTCCAATGATGCTCTACTCAATTATTCTAAGGAAGAGTCTGGAAGTTCTTTTTCTCTTGATGAGGCTTTTACAAAGATAGATGAGATTCTGGAAATTTTTCTGCAGTCAGTTGAGGTTATTCTTTACAGGCCGGGGTTAATTAGTGTTGATTTTGCTGATCTTAAATCTTTTCTAACAAAGGGGAAGCAGATAATGATAACAAAAGGTAGAGGTAGTGGAGAGAGGTGTGTTGAGGAGGCGATGGAGGAGATTTTTTATTCTCCCTTTTGGGGAGAAATTCCTTTCAGAAAGGTGAAGGGGATTTTACTTAACATCTTTGCAGGAAAAGATTTTAAAGTAAATCAACTGAAAAAGATTATTCTCTCCTTACGAGAGAAAGCAGGCTACTCCATACCGATTAATTTCGGAGTCTATCTTGAAAGGGAATCCTCAGATGATCTTACTTTGACCTTGATTTCTTCTGTCGCAAAAGAGCCTGGCTTTAAGGGGGATAAAGAGCCTTTTCGAAAAGAGTTAGAATCTGGTAGGTATGACCAGCATGATCTTGACGTTCCTACTTTTCTAAGGAAAAAGTTAACTTGATTAAAATATAGCGGTGAAAGTTTAGTTAAATGTTTAAATGGATTAAAGAAAATAAAGGGAAAATCCTGGGTGGATTAAGTGGATTTTTGTTTGCTCTTATTCTTATTTTTGCCTGGCCTATTATACTCATGGCAACTTTTGTACTGACGGGTATTGTGCTGGGAGCGTTCTTTGATGTATTTTACAGAATTCGCAAATGGCTGGAAAAGTCAATATACGAGAAAAATTCCAATGAAAAAAGTTAAAAGAGAGGAGTATCTCTATGAAAAGGGCAGATGGCAGAGCTCCAGATGAAATTCGTCCTATTTCTCTTGAGAGAGGTTTTATAAAACATGCGCAGGGATCTGCTCTTATAAGTTTTGGCAATACCAAAGTTTTATGCGTTGCAATGGTGGAGGAAGGTGTACCTCCTTTTTTAAAAGGGACAGGTAAAGGATGGCTTACTGCTGAATACTCAATGCTTCCTTATTCCACTCCAAACAGATCTCCCAGGGAAATTGACCAGAAAAAGGGTAGGTCCTACGAGATCCAGAGATTAATAGGAAGGTCTCTAAGAGCGGTGGTGGACCTTAATAAAATTCCGGACAAGACCATCTGGATAGATTGTGATGTTCTACAAGCAGATGGTGGGACAAGATGTGCAGCTATAACAGGATCTTTTGTCTGCCTTCTCGATGTTGATAACTGGCTTCAGAGAAAAAAAATTGTGGATGACACTATAATAAAGGATTTTCTGGCAGCTGTTTCCGTAGGGCTTGTTAATGATGAGATTCTTTTAGATCTTACTTTTTATGAGGATTCTCGGGCAAGTATAGATATGAATCTTGTGATGACAGCAGGCAAAAAACTTGTGGAGCTGCAGGTTAGCGGGGAGGAGTATTTTTTCTCCAGGGAGCTTCTGGATAAGTTAATAGATGTTGCCGAAAAAGGGGTAGAATTTATTATCCAGGAAGAAAAGAGGCTTCTTTAATGGAGCTTGTTCTTGCAACAAGAAATTCTGACAAAATAAGAGAGATAGAAAAAGCTTTAAAAAACCTTCCTATAAAAATACTTACCTTCAAAGACTTTTCTAATTTTCCCTATGTGGAAGAGAGTGGAAAGAGTTTGAAGGAGAATGCTCTTTTAAAGGCAAAGGCTATAGCAAAATTCACAGGAAAACTTTCTCTTGCTGATGATTCAGGTCTTGAAGTTGAATATTTAAAGGGAGCTCCAGGAGTTTATTCCTCTCGGTTTGCAGGTGAAAATGCCTCTTATGAGGATAATAACAGAAAACTTTTATCTTTGTTAAAGGATGTACCTTACGATAAAAGAGGAGCTCTTTTCAGGTGTGTGATAGCTTTTGCAAAGCCTGAGGGGAAGTATTTCATTGTGGAGGGAGCCTGTCCGGGTAAGATAGTCTTTTCCCCGAGAGGAAGAGGTGGTTTTGGTTACGACCCTATTTTTCAACCAGAAGGTTATAAAAAAACTTTTGCACAGCTTTCCCTTGAGGAGAAAAATCGTATCTCCCACAGAGCAAAAGCTCTTTCTAAGGCAAGAGAGATTTTGGAAAAACTTATAAGAAAGGGAAATAAATTTTTAGTTGGGATTACCGGCAATATGGGTTGTGGCAAGACCACAGTTTCAAGTTTTTTTGAAAGAGAGGGCTTTAAGGTTATATACGCAGATAAAATTGGTCATCAGATTTTAGAGGAAGAAAAAGTAAAGGAAAAACTTCTCGCCTTATTTGGAGAGGATGTATTAGGTGATAATAGAAAAGTATCACGGGAAAAATTAAGAAAGATAGTTGGTGAGGATAAAGGGAAACTTTACAAACTGAACAGGTTGCTTCATCCTCTAATAAAGCAAAAGATATGGGAAATCTTAGAAAGGTGCGAGGATAAAGTCATTTTCATAGAGGCTGCCCTTATTTTTGAAGCAAGCTGGGATTTTTTTATGGACAGAATTATTACTGTTTTCTGCTCCAGAGAAAAGCAAATTGAGAGGATAAGAAAAAAAGGTTTTGAACCTGAGCAGATAAGGGCTTTGCTTGATTCACAGCTTCCTCAGGAGGAAAAGATAAAAAAAGCAGATTTTGTTATCCAGAATGAGAAAGCTTTAAAAGAGCTTGAGATGGATGCAAAAAATGTTCTGAGGGAGATTTTGGAGGAAGTAAAAATTGGCTGCAAGAGCTGACAAGGAAAAAATTTGCCGGATATTTAGGGAAATGGCAGACTTTCTTGCTATAAAAGGAGAAAATCCCTTTAGGATAAGAGCTTATGAAAAGGCAGCAGATATTATTCAGCATCTTTCAGGCAATATTGAGGAACTTTACCAAAAAGGTGAGCTAAGTAAAATTCCCGGGATTGGTAAGGGTATGGTAGAGAAAATAGAGACGATTCTTAAAACAGGCACTTTACCAGCTTATGAGGAATTGAAAAGGTCTTTTCCAGAAGGACTTATTGAGCTTCTTTCAGTCCCTGATGTTGGACCCAAAACTGCAAAACTCCTTTATGAAAAAATAGGAGTAAAGAACTTGAAAGAGCTTGAGGAAGCCGCAAAGGCAGGTAAATTGAGAGATCTTCCCGGATTAGGAGCTAAAAAGGAGGAGAATATTTTAAGAGGTATAAGGCTCTACAAGACCCGTTCTTCAAGAATTCTCCTTGGAAAAGCCTTACCTCTTGTGAAAAGTATTATAGAGGAACTGGAGAAGAAAGCGGGCTCTTGTATAGAGAAAATCTCTATGGCAGGCAGTTTACGCAGAGGGAAAGAGACTGTTGGAGATATAGATATTCTTGCCACTTCTCCCAGTTCTTCTTTTTTGATGGAAGTTTTTACAAACCTTTCTTTTGTTAAAGATGTTCTGGCAAAAGGGGAAACAAAGTCCAGCATTTTGACCGGTGATGGACTTCAGGTAGATCTCAGGGTTGTTGCCTCTGACTGTTTTGGTGCCGCAATTCAGTACTTTACAGGTTCGAAGGAGCATAATATAAGACTTCGAGAAAAGGCTATAAAAAAAGGTTTAAAGATAAACGAATATGGTGTTTTTACTCAAAATGGAAAAAAGATAGGAGGTAAAGAAGAAGCAGAAATTTATGACATTTTGGGTTTGTCGTTTATTCCTCCAGAATTAAGGGAAGATAGAGGAGAAATTGAAGCAGCGGAGAAAGGTGCTCTTCCTGATCTTTTAGAGGAAGAGGATATAAAAGGTGACCTTCATATTCACACAAAGGCAAGTGATGGAGCAGATGATATTGAGGATATAGTGGAAAAAGCAAAAGAAAAAGGCTATGAGTATATTGCTATTACTGACCACACTTATTCACTCAGAGTGGCAGGAGGGCTTGCCCCTGAGGATATACTTGCTCAGGTTGAGAGGATAAAAAAGGTAAATTCCAGACTTTCCGGGATTAGAATCTTAAGCGGAGCTGAGGTTAATATACAGCTTGATGGAAGCCTTGATTTACCTGATGAAGTTCTATCAAAGCTTGATGTCGTGATTGCCGCTGTTCATACAGGGTTTAGACAGGACAAAGATGTAATGACAAAACGTGTAATCAAGGCTATCTCTCATCCTCTTGTTCATATTCTTGCTCATCCCTCTGGAAGACTTTTGGGAGAGCGTGAAAGCTATGCCATTGATCTTGACAGAGTGCTTGATGTAGCTGCCAGAAAAGGGGTGTGGATAGAGATAAATTCTCAACCCGAGCGCCTTGACTTAACCGATTACTGGGCAATGGAGGCAAAGAAAAGAGGGGTAAAGATAGTAATTAACACTGATGCTCACAGCAGGGATTCACTTGATTTTATCAAGTTAGGTGTGATTACTGCTCGCAGAGGATGGTTGGAAAAACAGGATGTTATAAATACCCTTTCCTTAAAAGAACTTCTTAAAGAACTTAAGAAGAAACATAAAAAGATGTAGAGGAAACGCAAAAAGATGTTATTGAGTTGGTTCAGGAGGCAGGGCTCTTTTTAATGAGAGAATTCCAATTTTGTAGCGGGCCATAACTGTAAGTTTGGGATCTGTATCAAGCTGCGATATTATGCCGAATTCTGTGATAGCTTCTGGTATCTTATTTTGAGCTTCATAGGCGTTGCCCAGTAGAAAGTGTGCTTCAGCACTTTGTGGATTCAATTTAACAGCTTCTTTTGCGTCTTTCTCTGCGGCAGAGAATTTCCCCAATCTCATCCAGCTCATTCCCCTTGCAAGGTAGAAGTCGTATAACGAGGGATACCTTTCTTTTGCCTTGATGAAATAACTTTTTGCTCTATCTTTATCTCCCAAAAACTCACAGATAACTCCTGCCATAAGATAGGCAACAGGTTCCTCGGGGCTAATTTTTATAGCTTTTTGATAGGTTTCAAGGGCGGGGTTTATTTTTCCCTCTTCAAGAAGGCGCTCTGCCTCCTGAATGCAGCTTATATAAGGGGTAGGCTTTGGGAGGATATAAGTAAAAAAAAGATAAACAAATCCAAGACATGCCCCTGCTATTATTGCCCGCTTTATCCATTTTCTTTCAAATCTTCTTTTTTCCTCCCTTATTATTTCGTCAGGATACCACCACCATTTTTCAGGAGGGATGTTTTTCTCTTGCCTGTAAAAAACAGGGTCACCTGTTGAGCTTTTTAATTTTTTCCAGAATATCTTTGCCTTCTCTTTAATAATCTGATCAAGACTATCCAGTCTTGATTTTTCTGCTGAAAGATCTACCCCCTTTTTTTCTAATTTCTCCATCAGATTTTTTATCTTATCTCTCAGCTCAAGCGTCTCAATTACTTTACCATCTTCAATTTCCTCTATCTCCAGGAGGTATTTTCTATAATTTTCTATCCACTCTCTTAATTCACCCCGGGTCTCTCTTTTCATCTCTTAGTTTTAAAGGAGCCTGTTTTTTCTTTCTCCGAGCCTTCTGGCAAATTCTCTTGCCTGGGATACTGTCTTTATACTTCTAAAATCTATGACTATGGAACCTTTCTCCTCAAGTCTTTTCATTATTCTTTTCATAGCCTTTGATGTTCCCAGAGGTCTGGGATAGACAAAGACCACTGATCTTTTTCCCTGGAGTCCTGAGCATTTTTTGATGAAACTCTCAAGGCTTTCAGAGAACTTACCTCCCCACGCACCTTCAACAGCACTTCCTACAAATACAAGTTCATACTGAAACAGACTCGGGATTCTTGTGACTTTCTCAGTTCTTATTTCATCTACTGTGTGGCCCTGACTTTGGAGGGTTGCAAGTATTGTCCTTGTAATTCCATCAAATTTTCTTGACCTACTGGAGTAGACTACTGCTATTCTCATTTTAAAATTTTGTGTAAATTGGTTTTATTTTTTTCTTCCTGTGATAGGTTTCTACCTGAGCTACAAAAGTTCTCACTTTGTTCAGGTAATTTGCCTGGCGTGAACCGTCATAAGATAGAGAAAGTATAGGAAATTCAGGGAAATCTCTTTCTATTTGAGAGGTTACTGCTACAGTTAGATTACCAGGCATACAGGTAAAAGGCATCACATTTACAACCCCATCTCTTCCCCTTTCTATTGAACTTATTATTTTACCCACAGAGAGTATAGCTTCTCCTCTGAGGGATCTGTGAATGTATTTTTCTCCTAATTTAATTATATGTTCAATGTCAGGTTCTTCAAATCCTTTTATAAGGTCTTTAAAAGGCTCTTCCAAACGCTTATCCACTATCTCCTGATAGAAGTTTCTTATTCTGTTTTTTATAAATTCAAGAGGTTTTCCTTCTCTCAAAGTTGTTTCTTTATACATCTCGTTTGTATAAAAGAACCATTCTCTCATAGAAGCAAGCTCAACTTTCAACCCCAGTTTTTCAAGTTCGTCTATTATAAAAAGATTAGCATAGGGGTTGTGTCTCACATATATCTCACCTACAATTGTTACCACAGGTTTTTCACTCTTTTTTCTTTCTATTTTTTTGAATCTTTAAGCCGCTTCTCTCATTAAAGGCAAACGGGGTTTCTCTTCTCTTATAGCCTGACACACCTTCTCTCTGTATTCCAGGTAAACTCTGTCTGTTTCACCTTTATTTTTTTCATCAGGGCGAATTATTCTCTGAACCTTTCTAAGAATATCAATGGCTGCAATCCCACTCCAGGCAAGTTTTGTAAACCTTACACCGAAACCTGCATAACTGTTTTCAGAGCTTAAGGATATAATGGGTATTTGTGGGTAACCTATTCTTTTTAAAAGCTGCTCCTGAAATTTTTTGTACTGACCAAATCTGCACGGACCTTCTGCTGTCCCCATAAAGAAAGCCACTTTTTCAGGGTTAAAATCCTTTCTTTTCATTACCTTCAGCATGTCACCTGTTGTTAGAATACAGGGATAGCATTCTCTCCCCGTTGTGTATTTTTGCCCTTCTCTTACAGATTCATCATCACTTGGTGGCATCACCTCTGCTCTTTGTCCTAATGCTTCAAAGGTTGCTTTTAAGGCATAAGAGTGATCGTCCATGTAAGGGATATAAATTACTCTATCATTTCTTGAGAAATCTTTTGAAGAGGGTATAATGGTTTTTCTTTTCTCTTTTTCTTGAAGGAGTGTTCCTTGAATGCTATCAAGGAAAGCCTCAAGTCGTGTTATTATTCCAGCCTCAGCCGAATGCTCGTCTATCTGAAGTTCCAGGGAGGGTCTTTCCATTTCCTCTTCAAAAAATTTTGTCACAAAGGAATCCGGTCCACATCCAAAATTGGTTATATAAATAGGATAAAGATTCTTTGTTTTTTTAATTTCTCTTGCTGCAGCAAGGATTCTCTGACCATAGTTCCAGTACATATTAGGGTAATCTTCTGCTATATTACTTGGATTAAGATCAAGAAAATCCATGGGTATTGCCAGCATTCCAAGCTCTGCCATTTTATCTGCAATGTCCATGTTTAAGCCTGGATCACATCCATTGTATGGGCGGGAGATTATTACAAATCCTCTTTTATCACCCAAATTCTTTAATACCTCCTCTCCTTTTTTTCTCAGGGCTTTGTAAAATTCGCTCTGGACTTTCTTTGCCACATCAATTGCTCTCTTGATTTTTTTCTCATTATCTGTTAGCATTTTTCCTATGCTCATCAGAGATTTATCAACCCCTTCTCTCAGAGATATTTTTGGTTGTAGAACTTTTACAGAGTACTTTTCTAAGGGAATTGCAGAATTTATGAAATAAGGAAGTCCCTGTGACCAGGGACAGTTATAAGTTCTTCTGAGACGCTTATCTTTTTGTGGGAAGTCAACAATACTTGGGAGAAAAAGATAGTCAACTCTTTTTTCCAGAAGGTCCATCACATGGCCATGGGCTACTTTGATGGGGAAACATACCTCAGCTGTTACAAGCTCTACTCCTTTGTGAATTATCCTGTCGTTTGTTCTTGAGGAAAGGACTACTTCAAATCCGAGTTCTGTAAAGAAACTTTCCCATAAAGGAGAAAGTTCAAATGTATGCAAAGCTCTTGGTACCCCGATTTTTTTATCGCCTTTTCTCTTTGAGTACCTTGTGAAAAGGAGTTTTTCTCTTTCCTTGAAAAGATTTGGTACTTTCTTTCCCCTTTTTCCTTCTTTGCCGCTGTATTTTTCACATCTATCTCCGTAAGTTAAAGGCTCCTTTTCTCCTTCAATAAACACTCTGTTGACT
>Ga0136651_10000486_pt1 | contig 21894 bp, 17 predicted proteins | sample Mar14236cmmetaG_FD_94867 | JGI IMG/M metagenome (GOLD analysis project Ga0136651, IMG submission 94867) | Marine hydrothermal vent microbial communities from Guaymas Basin, Gulf of California to study Microbial Dark Matter (Phase II) - Marker... ... | reverse complement strand
ACCATTAATGATGAATTGAAAAACATCTGTCAGATAGAACATTCCAGACACAGGAGCGTAGTGAATTTTATTTCAAATCTTATTTCAGGATTGTTGGCATACTCATTCTTGCCTAAAAAACCGGGAATAAAATACGAAACGCAAGATACATTTGGGCAACTCGCACTATTTTAATGTATTGCTTATGTCGAACTCAGGTTATTACTTGTTTTCCGTTCTACCGGTGATTGCTCGCTGCGCTCGCGATCTCCGGTGGGGGTGATTCATCCTTCAAAAAGCTGCTGCCTTTCGGCAATCTGACTTTTTCTTTTCCTTCAGCTTACAAAAGCAAGCTTTTGACGTTCCGGAAAAGAAAAAGCCGGCACTTTGTGCCGGCTTTTTGAAGGTTGTCGGGGTGGGGAGATTCGAACTCCCGACCTCGTCGTCCCGAACGACGCGCGCTAACCGGGCTGCGCTACACCCCGAATTCCTTTTTGAGTCAGGGAACAAAAGCGAGGCAAAAATACAAAAAAAACGGATGTAAAAGAGAAAAATCATTCCCTGTCGCATTTATTAATTGAACTTAGGTATTACAAAAAAGACCTTAGATATAATAAATGGTTCATCACAATAATGCGTACCTGACATATCTCTTCCTGTAGAACTTTGCCACATTCCTCACAATATAATCGTTGTACCTTCCTCTGTATTATCACTGATAACCCTATTGGAACTCCACGAAAATCCCGGTATACATACCCTTTCTTTTTTACATGTCGACTGCCGCATTTGTTACAGCATTGGGGATTCGTCTTAATTTCTACATAAAAAATGATTTGACTTTCCTTATATTTTTTGTTCGGTCAGTCCGAAACCATGATACATTAAACTTGTTGACATTTTTCTATCCTTTTTCCCTCAAAAATACACATTGTTGTGATGAACCAGATTATTTATTAACCGGGGGTCTGAAAGAGGAATAATATGGTTTGATGAAAATGTCTGGTTTCAGGGGAAAAACAAATAAAAGAATTATGCATTGTATGGAAAGGAAAGAGGATACAGACAGAATTTAAGATTTTTGAATTAATTTTACCATCCGAAAGTGAATATTATTTTTATCCAAACCAGGGGAAAAATGAGAAAGTGGACGTATTTGTTGTTTTTAGTTATGATTTTTCCCGGTTGCAGGAGGAATCCGCTGGAGGTGAATGTCTCGGACATAGATGTAACAGTAAAGTTCAAACGGATGGAAAAAGATATCTTTACATTACCTCCAGACAGTGTGATCGTGCGATTACCGGAACTTCAGAAAGAATATGGGTTGTTTTTTAAGAGATACGTGCAGTTGCTGAATATCGGGAAACCGGGGTCCTCCATGTTTAATGAATTGTTGAAAATATTTCTTTTGGATGATATAAACCGGGAGGTATATCAACAGGTAATGAAGACTTATCCCGATCTCAAAAATATCGAAAAACAATTGACCGGAGCCTTCAGGCATTACAAATATTATTTTCCGGAAAAAAAAGTTCCCGCAGTATATAGTTATGTGTCGGGTTTCAATGCCTCCCTGCTTATTGATGAAGGAATCTTGGGTGTCGGATTGGACCGTTACCTGGGGGATGTTCCTTATTATGACCAATTGGGAATACCGAAATATATGCAGCGGAATATGATTCCCGGGAAGATTCCTTCAGATTGCATGTATGCCTGGGCATCTGTCGAATTCCCATTTCAGCCTCAGGATATTGACACCCTGGTAAAGGAAAATGTCATTAACCGAATGATCTATGAGGGAAAGCTGTTCTATTTTGTCAAGGCCATGCTGCCGCAAGAAAATGACGAGATGATTATGGGATACTCCCCAAAACAGATGAAGTGGTGCAGGATGAATGAGGGGCAGATGTGGGCATATCTTATTGAACGGAAGATGTTATTCAAAACCGACTATATGACCGTCAATAAACTTACACGTAATGCTCCTTTTACCAGTTTCTTTCCGCGCGAGTCGCCAGGCAGGGCCGCCAACTGGATCGGCTGGCAGATAGTTCGTAAATATATGAAATTACATAAGGAGGTGACGCTGGAAGAATTAATGACATCTGTCAACTATCAGGATATATTGAATGAGTCGGAGTATGATCCGGGTCAATAAAAAAACGGCCTGAGAGACCGTTTTTTTATATTGATTTTTTTGTCCCGGACTATTCGGGATGAATAGCTTCTACCGGACAAACCTCAGCACAAGCACCACAATCAGTGCATAATTCCGGATCGATTTTATAGATATCTCCTTCAGAGATGGCTTCTACCGGGCATTCATCAATGCAAGTGCCACAGGCTGTACAATCTTCATTTATAACGTAGGCCATAATAATTTTTATTTTAAGGTTTGAAAAATATCGGGCAAAAATAGAAATAAAAATAAAATGGCGTAATGATTTCCTGCTTTTTCAAAAATATTTTGTGTTATTGATCCTGCAGGAAGGAATAAGTCAGCCAGGCAAGATGACCTGTTCCCAGAGATAATGCCGGTTCGTAAATATTAAAACGGGATGTATGCAGGGGGTGAATGGTGTTTTGTCCCGGTGCGGTAATCCCTAAACGGAAGTAGAGGGAAGGAGCTATGCGGGAGTAGTAGGCGAAATCTTCTGAAGTCATCCGGAGGTCTAAGCTTATAATCTTATCTTTTCCCAGGTAATGAGCAGAAAAAGTCATGGCCTTGAAGGTAGAGGCAGTATCGTTTTCCAGCACAGGATATCCTTTACGTATTTCCAGGTCTGCCCGGGCATGGAAATGATTTGCCAGGTTCTGTACCATCCCGGTAATTTTTTTATGGATTTCATTACGCCAGGATTCGTCGAAGGTGCGAAAGGTCCCTTCCATCGTGACTTTATCGGGCACGATGTTGGTAGCGCCGAGAGCTTCCACTTTGCCGAAACGTAAAATGGAGGGAAAACCCCCGGAAGTTTCTTTTTCCACCATATCTTCCATGGTCGTCAGCATTTTTGCGGCAATATAAGGTGTGTTGGTGACTTTATCCGGCAAAGCAGCATGACCGCCCCTTCCGACAACGGTCAGGTAAAGCTCATCAGCGGATGCCATATATTTCCCGGGGCGGTAACCGACCATTCCGGCTTTCAGCGTGGGATCAACATGTTGTCCCAGGATGAGGTCAGGGTGATATCGGTTAAGGATACCGGATTCCACAATCTGTCTGGCGCCACCCGGAACTTTTTCTTCCCCAGGCTGAAACAGAATGACTACCGTGCCCTTCCACTGATCGCGGATATCTCTCAGTATTTTGGCAGCACCCAATACACAAGTCATATGTACATCATGACCACAGGCATGCATCACGCCCTTGTTTCGTGAACCATAAGGAATGTCATTTTCTTCCGTAATGGGAAGAGCATCCATGTCGGCTCGCAGTACCAAGGTCTTCCCTTTTGGGTTTTTTCCCTCGATATGGGTTAACAGGCCTGTTTTGGCAACGGTTTGTTGATCATGGATCCCGAGTTTATCAAGTTGTTTGCTGAGATAATGGCGGGTTTGATGTTCTTCAAAGGACAGCTCGGGATGTTGATGAAGGTGATGCCACCATTTTACCAACATTTCATGGTATTGATCTGCAAGTTGTTGTATGTTTTTTGCGATATCGGAGTTCATTTATTTTCCAAAGATCATTTTTAATGAGGCAATGAAAATCATACCACCGAAGATCTTACGTAGCAGTTTATCAGGAAGTGCGATGGCTGTTGCTGAGCCCAGATATCCACCAATGAAGAATGCCAGTACCAGAAAGAGGACAAATTTAATATTCAGATATCCGTTTTTGTAGTAGTTGATAGCTCCCAGCAGCACCACCGGGAATGCCAGCACGCCCAGGCTGGTTCCCTGGGCTTCATGTTGAGACATTCCCAGAAGAAAAACAAGGGCCGGTACGATAATGATTCCACCGCCTACTCCCATGGCTCCGCTGACAAATCCGGCAAGTAAACCTGTAATAAGCAGAATGAGAATTTGTGTAGTAGTCATGATGTCAGAAATCTGTTGCAAATGATAGATGGAACATATGTGGCCGGACGATAAAGTTTTCCACGCCCCAGGCCATGTCAAAACGCAGGAAATATCCGAAGACCAGTGCCCGGGCGCCCCAACCGAAACCGGCTACAAAAGGTTCACGGTTGGTTTCCAGGGTGACGGTCAGAGGACCGTTTTTAATAATTCTTTTGTCATATGCATTTTGTCCGGAATAGGGACTGAAACCATTCCATGCAGTGCCAAGGTCGCCGAACCCTACCAGTTGAAAACTGTTCAGGAATTTGGATCCTAAAGGATGATTGGCAAGATACCTGAAAACAGGGAACCTGAGTTCGGAATTTAACAGAAAAAAGTTACTTCCGTTGCGTATATTCTGATGGAATCCCCGCATATCCGTTGCAGTGGTCTGAAAAATATAGTTTTGGGAATAATCAACCGGTATGTTGCGGTTGAAATTTTCCTCGGGGTTGAACATATATAACAGGGAATTGTCCACACCTCCCAAGTAATATAACAGTTTGTGATGACCAAAAGAAGCACTTCCTGCCAGGCGGGTGGCCCAGATAAAATCCCGGTGGATACGTTGATAATGTCTGATATCAGCTCCCAGAATATAAACATCCGACTTCCAGTTGTCAAGTTGATAATAAGCTTCTCCGAATATTTTCAGGCGTGTACCGAAATAAATATTGACCGTCCTGAAACGAGTATTGTCAAAGATATATTCCAGTTTTGCATTTGCCCAGGGGGTAAAGATATTGGGCCGTTGCATGTTGGCATTATCGGTAGCGAGGGCTACCATTCTGTCTGTACGTACACTGGCAGTAGCTTTTACGGCCATTACCTGACTGAAAGGATATTTGACGATAAAGAACAATTGCTGAGATGTGACTTTCTCGTATGCGTTGGTTTGGTAATTGTTGGCTTTGTATGATTGTCGGTGAAAAATAAACTGTTTGTCGAGTCTTTTTTTCAAGTTCTCAAAACTGACCAGGTACTCATTGCTGGTAAAATCGCCGGAAAAGCGGAAACCGGCTGTGATACGGTAATCTTCGAAAAGATCTTTCGCACCGATTTTAAAGAGGCCGTTTATTCCCGGATTATAATACATCCCGCTGCCATTGAAATACTGATAGGATTTGCTCTGGGAGCTGAAATCAAGTTGGTCGGCAGAGTAATTCTGGTAGAAGGCTGTCTCATAGATGCGTATAGCAGGGAATTTTATTTTGGCAGTGTCGAGATCAACATCTGCATATTTCCCCAGAATGAGATGGTTGTAATAGTTTTGTTTTTCCTGTTCGAAGATGTAATGGTTGATATCAATTATGTTTTTGTCTTCGAAGTAGGTGTACAAAGGTTTGGTGAGTGTATCACGGCGTTTGCGGTCTTTCTCAATAAGCATTTGCCTGAGCTGTTCCAAACTGTCCAGGGAGTTGTATTGTTTATTCATAACTTCCCGGTAAGCAGTGGAGGTCAGTGAATTGCCAAAAGGTTTTTCATGCAGATCAGGGGTGGTATATTCGGGAATATATTTGCCTTTGGTAAAAACGATATCCGCTGCAAGCCCGGATTCCTGTGAGTAATCCTGTTCGAGAATATTGCGTTTGTAATTGGTCAAAGGTCTGGAGACGGTAAAATAACGATAATGAACTGCTGTATCAATATAAGCAATTCCACTGTCAAAGATGGCGGCATAACGGTTGATAATGCCATTCTGATCGCCCAGGTAGAGGAATTCTTTTTTTTCGGCCTGGACAGGATAATTTTTATCCCAGTACTTTCCTTCGGCCAAACGCTTCAAGATATTGGACTTTGTTTTATAATCATAGATAAACAAATCGTGATAGGGAACTATTCTGGGTTTGAATACTTCCTGTCTTGGTGCCAGGGTGTCGGAACTCCGGTTTGAACTAAACAATATCTGCTGTGACTCATTGATAAAACGCGGATGCAGATCATCTTCGAGGTCGTTGGTTAGCTGGACATTGGTGCCGGAGGCCAGGTCATAGACATAAAGGTCTGTTTGTCCGTTCTTGACTGCCGAGAAGACCATCTGTGCCCCGTCATCGGAAAAGTCAAAATCCAGAATCTTCTCAAAATAAAGAAGATTTAATTTTTCTATTTTTCTGGAATCCAGCCGATAAAAAAACATGGCCAGTCCTCCCTCCTGTTCAGCAATAAAAACCAGCATTCGGCCATTGGGATACCATCCGACCACCGGATAAGAATAGTCTATGATCTGTTCAACACGGGGTTCATGAGCATAGATTTTTTTCTTTTTATGGGTATTGAGGTTATACAACCAGATTTTATATCTTCCCAATTCGTTTGTAACATAGGCAATATGTGTGCCGTCGGGGCTAACCTTTATTTGTTTAAAGACATGTTTGGATTTTGTCTTTTTCAAAAGAGGTGTTCCCTCTGGATCTTGCCGGTCTTCCTCCTCCGGGGCATAGAGGTTTTTGTAATATTTTACCCAGTCATCCGATAGTTCTTTGATCTTCTTCCCCAGGACATAATAAAAACCTTTTTCCAGATTTTTATTGATGCGGATAAGATAGAGTATGTTAGGAATAACCGCATCCCCATATTCTTTAGCGATGTAACGCCAGAAAGAATGTCCTGCCCAGATGGCATCATCTTTTTCCAGGTGGTTTAGTTTGTCATACCTTTTACTCAAAATGCCGTCCTTTACTCTGTTTTCAAGATTAAGGTTCCATGGGTCAGAGACATAGGAAACGAGGCCTTTGGTGAACCAGTCGGGGAGGCTGACTCCGGATGATGCTGAAACTTTGTCTTTCCTGTCGCCCCCATTGACCATTTCATTGATCAGCACCTGTGCAATAGCTGCCCCGATCTCACGATCATAACGAATGTGATCACCATTAAAATATACAAATACCTTGTTGTCTATCACATATCGAATGCCCCCGACATTGTTTTCCTCGTTTTCTCCTTCCAACCCGATATTGCTCTGACGAAAATCTGACAATTTGTTGTATACCAGAAAGATAAGCCTTTTGTTCAGGGTATAGTCAAAATAGTCTTCTGTTTCATAAAGTTTTTTCCGGACCACTTCGGCTGTGTAATCAGCCAGTTGACGTCCGTATTCGTTGAAATAAACATCAAATTGCTCAAAACGGTAAAAAGACCAGAAAAAAGTGTTGTATTGAACCCTGTTTTTCCCGAAAGTCATTTGATGACCGTTGTAAAACTGACCCCGGGCAGGCATACCGGCAATCATCAGTCCCGTGAGAAAAAACATCCCCCACAAAACCTTTCCCTTTAATTTTCTTTCACGGTTCATAAAAGCCAAAAAAACATTATATGAGAAACGTTAAAAATAGTTAAAATCAGTTAAATTTTAATTTATATTTTATAAAATTGAACTTCTTTAATTTTTTAACGTAAAGCGAGAAAGTTTGTTTATTTTATTATATAAAGGAAGTAAATTATATTAACCTAAAAAAAATAGAAAATGAAAGTTTATTACAGGCTTGTAGTGGTGATTGCGATAATGGCCATTGGACTTCCGGTGCTTTCCCAACAGAAAGCGCCGAACATTGCCTTTAAGGAGAAGATCTATGACTTTGGCAGGATCAAAGAGGAAGCAGGGGTTGTTACCCATGATTTCGCATTCAGGAATACAGGCAGTCAGCCTTTGATCATTCAGCGGGTGGTGTCCTCGTGTGGTTGTACCACGCCTACCTGGTCGAAAGAGCCGATTCCTCCCGGAGGGGAAGGTTTTATACGGGTAGCCTATAATCCGAGAAACCGACCCAACAAGTTTTCCAAAACCATTACTATATATTCCAATTCTTCATCCGGCCCGGTGATGTTGAGGATCATGGGCTTTGTGGAGCCTCGTCCCAAAACGGTAAAAGATATTTATCCTTATGAGATTGACGGGCTTAGGCTGAAAACCAACCATATAGCTTTTACCAGGACTTACAAGAACCAAAAAAAAGTGAGGAAAGATGAGTTGATTAATACGTCAGACCATGATATAAAAATTGAATTCACCCGGGTCCCGCCGCATCTAACGTTAAAAGCTGTTCCGCAGGTTCTGAAACCCAACCAGAAAGGTTACATCGAAGTGACTTATGATGCAAGTAAGAAAAATGACTGGGGTTTTGTGATTGACCGGGTATGGCTGAAGCTCAACGGCAAAGAGCAAAGTAATTCAAGACTGGTGATTTCCGCTTCCATAGAGCAGGATTTCAGTAAGCTTACGCCCGAACAGCGGGCGAAGGCTCCTCATATCAGTTTTAAGGAAAAAAGTTATGATTTTGGAAAGGCTCCGCAACGTTCCCAAATAGAACATGAATTTGTATTTACCAATACCGGCAAAAGTGATCTGGTGATTCATAAAGTGCGTTCAAGTTGCGGGTGTACTGCCGTCAGCCCGAAAGAGAGAGTGATCAAGCCGGGACAATCCAGTAATATAAAGGCGATATTCCATACGGGTGCTTACAAGGGACGTCAGAACAAGTCCATTACGGTGATCACCAACGATCCGGATAGTCCAACCATCATGTTGAGGATCACAGGGATCGTAGAACCACCGGCAGAGAAAAAATAAAATTACAGTTGTTATTGACATTTATGGGATGCAAATCTTGCATCCCATTTTTTTATATCTTCGTGACTGAAACAAGGTTGCAGAAAGTGGAAGGAAAAGAAAAAAAAGAAGAAACTCTTTCGGCACAGGGGATCAACCCCAGGGCAGTCAATGATTTTATACGGAAAAAGAAAAAACTATTGACACCGGAAGAGTACATTCAGGGTATTCTTTCTGGCGACATCTCCCTGTTGAGCCAGGCGATCACTTTGCTGGAGAGTTCGTTGCCGGCCCACCAGGCTCTGGCCGGAGAGATTCTGGCAGGATGTCTGCCTCATGCCGGCGGTAGCATACGTTTAGGAATTACCGGGGTCCCCGGTGTAGGGAAGAGCAGTTTTATTGAGGCGCTGGGTGTTTATCTGACCGAAAATGGTAAAAAACTGGCCATTTTGGCTATTGATCCATCCAGTCAAAAAAGCGGAGGGAGCATTCTGGGGGATAAAACCCGTATGGAAAGACTGGCTGCCAGCCCGAATGCTTTTATAAGACCCTCCCCCTCGGCAGGCTCTCTGGGGGGTGTGGCATCCAGAACCCGCGAAACAATCCTGTTGTGCGAAGCTGCCGGCTATGAGGTGGTTTTTGTCGAGACCGTCGGAGTGGGACAATCCGAAGTAGCTGTACATTCTATGGTAGACTTCTTCCTGTTGCTGATGTTGGCTGGCGCCGGCGATGAGATACAAGGTATGAAAAGAGGGATTATGGAAATGGCAGATATGATCCTTATCACCAAAGCCGATGGGGAAAACCGGGAAGCAGCCGCCAAAGCGGTAAAAGAATATGAATCGGCTCTGCATCTTTTTCCCATACCTGCCTCCGGATGGCTGCCTCGCGTGAGAACTTGTTCGGTAGTTGAAAACAAAGGGATTAAGGAAACTTGGGATAACCTATTGGAATATATAGCTTTTACCAGAGGTAACGGCTATTTTGACGAGAGACGTAAACAGCAGGCACGCTACTGGTTTTTTGAGGTCCTGAACGAAGGACTGAAGCAACACTTTTATGGAGATGAGAAAATCAGGAAGAAAATTGAAGAAACAGAGAAGGTGGTTCTGGAAAGAAAAGCAGATCCATACAAGGCAGCCCGGGATATACTTCTAAATTATTTTTGTTAAGTGAAATACTTTTTAATCATTTGTTTATCCCTATCTTTACAACTTTTACCAACACAATTATTTATAGTATTTTATTTAATCATCTAATTTTTTACGAATGAAAAAAGTTATTTTTCTATTGGTTATGGTTGCAGGCTTCTGGGCTTGTAACAATACGCCCCGTTATAAGATCACAGGCCACCTGGATGGGGCTGTGGCGGGGAAAGTTTATCTATCAAAACAAGAAAATCAGAAAATCGTACATGTTGATTCGGCCGAGATAAAAGATGGAAACTTCAAAATGGAGGGAACACTGGAGCATCCCGATGTGTATTATCTTCAGGTGCAGGACAAGCGTGGTTACCTGTTGTTGTTTCTTGAAAACAATAAGCTGAAAATTACCGGGAATGTTGATTCTCTCTGGCTTGCAAAAGCTGAAGGTTCTCCTTATCAGGATGAATATAATGCATATCAGGAGACCATGAAACCTTTTGAAAAACAATTTAAAAACCTGTACAGCAAATGGCAGCAGGCAAAAATGACGGGGAATGAAGACTTGGCAAAAAAGATCGAGGATGAATATGACTCAATCACCAAAGAGCAGAAAGAAGTTGAGAAAAAATTTATGGAGAAACATCCTCAATCTCTGGTATCTCCCTATTTGTTGAGAAGTATGGCTTATAGCATGGAAGGGGAAGAGATGGAAAAGTATCTTGATCAGATGGATACTTCTTTTAATCAAATAGGTTTTGTAAAGGAATTACGTGAATGGGCCGAAGCCAAGAAAAAAGTAGCCATAGGCCAACCGGCCCCGGACTTCACCCTGCCGGATACTACAGGGAAAGAGGTGACCCTTTCTTCCCTTTTCGGAAATTATCTGTTAATTGATTTCTGGGCTGGCTGGTGCAGCCCCTGTCGTGTCGAGAACCCTAATCTTTTGAAAACCTATAAAAAATATCATGACAAAGGATTTGATATTATAGGCGTTTCTCTGGATGATGACCGGGACAACTGGGTTAAAGCCATTAAGAAGGACGGGCTGCTCTGGACACAGGTTTCCGATCTGAAAGGATGGAAAGCTGTTGTTGCCAAAGAGTACGGAGTACGTTCCATCCCATCTAATTTTCTATTGGATAAAGATGGCAAGATCATCGCTAAGAACCTCAGAGGAGATGCATTGAAAAAGAAACTGGCTGAATTGTTGGATTGATTGTCAACAGCCGTGCAATAAATAAAAAAGCCCGTTCAGCAGAGCGGGCTTTTTTTTGTTGAAATGTGTTATTACCGGATTCCCAGGAAAGCGATGATCTCTTCATAAATATGTTCACCGGTGAATCCCATTTTTTCATCCAGTACCTTATAGGGGGCAGAGTAACCGAAAGAACGCATTCCGTAAACAAAGCCCTTGCATCCCACCAGGCCTTGCAGTGTGCTGGGAAGTCCTGCTGTCAGGCCGAAGGTTGGGATATCTTCAGGCAATACTTCCCGGCGGTATTCTTCAGACTGCTGTCTGAAAAGGCCTTCGGATATAGCTGATACGATTTGTACGGAGAGACCTTTCTCTTTTCTGAGTATTTCTGCACTTTCCAACAATGTAGATATTTCAGATCCGTTTGCAACAAGCACCACGTCAGGTTTACCGGGATCTTTGGTAACGATATAGGCTCCTTTGACAGCCTGCTGGGCTTCTTCATAGCGTGATGTCCTGGCAGGAAGGTCTTTGATACTTTGTCGGGAGAGGATAAGCGCTGTGGGTGTATCGTGGTTTTCCAATGCCATTTTCCAGGCTGCGGTTGTTTCGTTGGCATCAGCAGGACGTAACACCAGCATAGAGTTTTTGTAGGAATGGTTTTTCATTTGTTCCAATAGCCGGATCTGAGCTTCCTGCTCTACCGGCTGGTGAGTAGGACCGTCTTCTCCTACGCGAAATGCATCATGAGTCCAGACATATTTAACAGGCAGTTCCATAAGGGCAGCCATACGCACCGCCGGCTTCATATAATCGGAAAAAACGAAGAAAGTCCCGGTTACAGGAATGATCCCTCCGTGTAAAGCGATGCCGTTGGCTATAGCTGCCATGGTAAGCTCGGAGACACCTGCCTGAAGGAAAGAACCGGAGAAATCACCGCGTTTCAGTATTTTGGTTTTTTTCAGGAAAGCATCCGTTTTGTCACTATTGGACAAGTCAGCAGAGGCGACGATAATATTGTCGACCTTGTCGGCCAGCCAGCCGAGTACAGCTCCGGAAGCAGCCCTTGTGGCAATATTTTCTTTCTGGTCGATCTCACTAAAGTCTAGCTTAGGCAGTGAATTTGAAAAATAACGGTTCCATTTCTCAGCCAGTTCGGGATTGGTTTTTTCCCATTTGGCCTGTTCTCCTTTTTTCCATTCGGCATACTCCCGTTTTTCTTTCAGCACCTTACTGTAGAAATCTGATACTTCCGGAAAAATCATGAACGGATTGTCGGGGTCTCCGCCCAGGTTCTCCACGGTTTTTTTGAAGTCACCACCAGCTTTGCTCAACGGCATACCGTGTGTGGATACCTTGTGTTCAAAACTATTTCCGTCTTCATCAACAGCCCCTTTCCCCATCACTGTCTTCCCTATGATCAGAGAAGGTCTGTCTGTTACTTTTTGTGCTTCACGCAAAGCTTTTCGGATAGCATCATGATCGTTGCCATTGATAGACTGCACATGCCAGCCCCAGGCTTCATATTTCATGGCTGTGTTTTCGGAAGTCACATCGCTGGTTTCCGAAGAAAGTTGGATATCATTTGAGTCATAGAACATGATGAGGTTACCGAGGCCCAGATGTCCGGCCAGACGGCCTGCTCCCTGCGATATCTCTTCCTGTATACCTCCGTCGGAGATATAAGTGTAGATTTTGTGTTCCATCCAGTTACCAAAACGGGCTTCCAGAAACCGCTCGGCAATGGCTGCTCCCACAGCCATCACATGACCTTGCCCCAGCGGCCCGGAGGTATTCTCAATACCTCTCTTGAGGTCTTTTTCAGGATGTCCCGGCGTGGGACTGCCCCATTGCCGGAAGTTTTTCAGATCTTCCAGTGAGAAATGCCCCGTTAGGGTTAGTTCTGAATAGAGCATGGGTGACATGTGACCCGGATCCAGGAAAAACCGGTCTCTGTTAGGCCAGGTCATATCCGAAGGATCGAAATTCAGAAACTCTGAATAGAGGATATGTATAAAATCAGCCCCACCCATAGCTCCGCCGGGATGGCCCGACTGTGCTTTTTCAACCATAGCGGCAGACAAGATCCTGATATTGTCAGCAGCTCTTTTGGAGATTGTATCCATAATTTATAGTGATTATTTTATTTGAATAATTTATGAATGGTAAAACAGGCGCAAAAATACATAGTTTTTTAAAAGTTGAAATATTCTTTGGCATTATTGTAACAAATATTTTGAACCATGGGGCCCAGCAGGGAATCATCAGCCGGTAAAAGGCCTTTTTCCACATCATCTCCTATCAGGTTACACAGGATGCGCCTGAAGTATTCGTGTCGGGGATAAGACATGAAACTTCTGGAGTCGGTGAGCATACCTACGAACCGGCTGAGGAGACCCAGGGACGAGAGGGTATTGAGTTGTTTTTCCATACCTTCTTTTTGATCGAGGAACCACCAGGCAGCGCCAAACTGAATCTTCCCCGGCACACTGCCGTCCTGGAAATTACCTGTCATAGTGGCCACCAGTTCATTGTCGGCCGGATTCAGATTGTAAAGGATAGTCCTGGTCAGTTTTTCACGGCTGGCCAGACGGTCCAGAAAACGACTCATTTTTCTGGCCACCGGAAGATCGTCTATGGAATCAAATCCCGTATCCGCCCCTAGTTTTTTATACATCAGGGTGTTGTTGTTGCGCATAGCTCCGTAATGGTACTGTTGTACCCAGCCCCTCTCGTAGTCCATTTCCGCAAAAGCTGTCAATAGCGCTGTTTTAATCTTTCCTGCTTCTGAAAAAGACACTTTTTTTCCTGTACGGACTTTGCGGAAAATTTTGTCTACTTCCTCTTCCGTGTATTCTTCGGCATAGAACGTGTCTATACCGTGATCAGAGAGACGGCAGCCATGATCGTTGAAAAAATCATGTCTTTTGCGGAGTGCTTCCAGCAGATCCTGGTAGCAGGAGATCTCCGTATCCGCTGCCTCTGCCAGTTTATTGAGATATGCATTGTAAGATTCCGGATTTTCCACTGCCATGGCTTTGTCGGGACGGAAAGCCGGATAAACCTTCACCTCGGGGAAGTCTGCCTGCAGCTTTTCATGATCTTTCAGCGAGTCTGCCGGGTCATCGGTAGTACACACCACCACCACGTTCATTTTTTTCAGAAGGTTCCGGCAGGAATAATCCGGTTGTTGCAGTTTCCTGTTGGCAGTATCCCATATTTTTTTTGCTGTATCCGGGTTGAGCAGGTCCGTGATACCGAAATATCGTTTTAGCTCCAGGTGTGTCCAATGATACAGGGGGTTACGTACGGTGTAAGGCACTGTGCCGGCCCACTTTTCAAACTTCTCCCAGGGGGAAGCCTCCCCGGTGCAGTATCTTTCGTCCACCCCGTTGGTGCGCATAGCCCTCCATTTATAGTGATCTCCTGCCAGCCATATCTCCTGCAGATCCCGAAACCGGTGATCTTCGGCAATGTCCTTTACAGGCAGGTGACAGTGGAAGTCAATGACAGGCTGCGGCTCGGCATAGTCATGATACAAGCGTTCAGCCGTTTTATTCTGTAATAGGAAATTCTCGTCAAGAAATGATTTCATGATCAATGCGTTTTGCTTTAGAGTCACTCCCCCTCCCTACTCCGTGGGGAGAGGGGAGGGGAGATGTTTATGCATTATAGGTTGTTGAAGCGGTATCTCCTCCGTGTCCGGTCCAGTTAGTGTGGAAGAACTCACCCCGTGGCCGGTCAATGCGTTCGTAAGTATGAGCGCCGAAATAATCGCGCTGTGCCTGCAGCAGGTTGGCCGGCAGGCGGTCGGTACGATACCCGTCAAAATAGGTGAGGGCAGCAGCCATGGAAGGAACGGGCAGGCCGTTATACAAGGCCACGCTCACCACTTTGCGCCAGCCTGTCTGGGCTCCTTCGACGATGGATTTGAAATAGGGATCCAGGATCAGGTTGGGCAGGTTCGGATTATTGCGGTACGCCTCATAGATTTTGTCGAGAAAAGCGGAACGGATGATACATCCTCCTCTCCACAGCTGAGCAATGCGGCCGAAATCCAGATCCCAGTCATAGGTCCTGGCAGCATCACGCATCAGGGTGTAACCCTGAGCGTAAGAGATGATTTTTGAGGCATACAAGGCCGTGCGCAGCTCTTCGATAAAAGCTTTCTTATCTCCTTCAAAAGCAGGTTGCGGCCCCGATAGTTCTTTGGAGGCAGCACCCCTTTCTTCCTTCTGTGCCGACAGGGCTCTGGCAAACACCGACTCGACAATCAGTGTCAGAGGCACGCCTTCATTGAGGGCGGCAATACCGGTCCATTTGCCGGTGCCTTTCTGTCCGGCAGCATCCAGAATCTTTTCCACCAGCGGCTCTCCGTCCTTATCTTTGAAAGCCATAATATCCGCAGTGATGCTGATAAGATAACTGTCGAGTTCTCCATTGTTCCATTCGGCAAAGACCTCATGCATCTCATCTGCGGTCATGCCCAGCAGTTTCTTCATGATAAAATAGGCTTCCGATATCAACTGCATGTCTCCGTATTCGATGCCGTTGTGTACCATCTTGACGAAATGACCTGCCCCGTTATCGCCTACCCAGTCGGCACAAGGAGTCCCATCTTTCACCTTGGCGCTGATCTTCTGGAATATGTCTTTAACGTGCGGCCAGGCTTTCCTTGATCCGCCCGGCATCAGGGAAGGACCGGCCAGGGCTCCTTCTTCGCCACCAGATACCCCGGTACCGATGTACAAAAGGCCTTTGCTTTCCACATATTTTGTGCGACGGATGGTGTCAGGGAAATGAGAATTACCTCCATCGATGATGATGTCACCCGGGTCCAGAAGAGGGATCAGCTTTTCAATAAAGTCATCCACCGGTTTGCCGGCTTTCACCAGCATCATCACCTTGCGCGGACGCTCCAGTGATTCTACCAACTCCTCCAGGGTGTGGGTCCCGATAAAGTTCTTTCCTTTCCCTCTTCCGTTTATGAAGCGGTCCACTTTCTCAACGGTTCGGTTAAAGACAGCTACGGTGAAACCTTTGTTCTCCATGTTGAGTACCAGGTTCTCACCCATAACGGCAAGGCCAATCAATCCAATATCTGCTTTCTTTTTCATAGTTGATTATTTTATAATGTTAAAACCCAAAGTTTCGAACATTTTGTTTAATATCCGGTTTTCTTTTTTCATATCAATAGAGTAATTATGAAATTCTCTTCTGACAGGATAATTTCCCCGTAAGTATTCAAATTGTCCGGGATTGTTTCTGAGATTTTTATCATCCCTTTCGATGGGATAAGTGTGCAGGATGGCTTTTATCAGTGTTTCCTGCGGGTCTTTCTGATCATTACGGAGGGTTATAACGGGGTTTTCCGGCGGGGGTATATTCTCGGGATACCAGTTGGTTAGTGGCAGGTCGAAAAAGCGGGAAAGAGCCTGCACAGACATGGAAGCGCCGTTGGCTTTGCCATCAGCCGAATACCCGGCAATATGAGGCGTGGCAATGTCGGTAACTTCCATAAGAGACAGATCTATGTCCGGTTCGTGGTTCCATACGTCTAATACCAGTCCTTTCAGGTGTCCCGAGCGCATGGCTTCTCTCAAAACCGCATCTTCCACCACAGGGCCCCGGGAACTGTTAATCAGGATGGCTCCCGGTTTCAGGCGGCTCATAAAAAGCTCGTTTACCATGCCCAGGGTTTTATCTTCACCGGTTTTGTTCAGCGGCACGTGCAGCGTGACAATATCGGCTTCCTGCAAAAGGCGGGTGAGGGAAACAAATACTGCAGACCCTTCTTTTCGCTGACGAGGCGGGTCATTAAGCAGGATGTTCATACCCAGCGCTCCGGCCATGTGTGCAACTTTTGAGCCTACATGTCCCACTCCGATGATGCCCAGGGTAGTATCTTTGAAACGGATGTTCCTGTTGTGTCCCAGCCAGGCCAGAACGGCTGCGATATATTGCATTACCGAGCCGGAGTTGCATCCAGGCGCATTGGTCCAGCGGATCCCTTTTTCTGCCAGATACGCCGTGTCAATGTGATCATAACCGATGGTGGCTGAAGCGATGAACCTGACCGGGGTTCCCTCCAGCAGGTTCCGGTTTATCATAGTGCGGGTGCGGGTGATCAGAGCATCCGCATCCAACAGATCCTTGCGGCAGATATTTGCCCCGGGCAGATAGTTTACTTCCGCATAAGGTTCCAACACCCCCCTTAAAAAAGGGATTTTATCGTCTGCAATGACTTTCATCTTTTTACGTAATATGATTTGACAATGTTCTCCAGGATACGGCTGGTGCGGGCAGCCGATATACCTGTACTCGGGCACAGCCCTTTGCCTTTTCCTTGCAGTTCTTCCACTACGGTTTTGATAAGGTTAAATTGTATATTTTCCGGGTTGTTATAATGATATTCACTGGTACCCGTTCCGGTGACCAGTCTGACTGGAATTGTCTCGAATGTGGAAAAATGAATGGATCCTTTCGATCCGTATATGGTCAGGGTATCGGTCTTGTCTTCCGGGGTGGCGGCAAAATGCCACATGCCCTGGCCCAGCACACCTGTGTCAAAGGTAAAATCAGCCACTACCGTATCTTCCGCTTCATACAGACCGGCCATATTGGTGACTACCGATTGCGTTTTTTTCACGGGACCGAAAAAAAAGTCGAGGATATCGAACTGGTGCGAAGCCAGGTCGTAGAAATAGCCGCCTCCCGATATCTCCGGGATCACGTGCCATGGCGGGTTGTGACGGTCCAGGTCTTCCCGGCGGGGAGGCAATAACAGACGCAGGGATACCAGTCTGGGGGTGCCTATCTTTCCGGTTTCCAGCCATTCCTTGATCTTCAGGAACCCCGGCAGCCGGCGGCGATAGTAGGCTACAAAAAGCGGCATACCGGTTTCTGCCGAGACACGGTTCATTTCCAGACACTCTTCATAGGTGCGGGCCATGGGCTTTTCGACATATACCGGTTTGCCGGCCCGCATGGCTGCAATGGCATATTCTGCGTGCGAGGAAGGAGGAGTGGCAACATAAATGGCATTAACTTCCGGATCATTGATAAGATCCTTAGCTTTGTCATACCAGCGGGGAATCCCGTGACGGCGAACGTAGTCCCGGGCCAGCGCGGCATTGCGACGCATGACGGCAACAAGACGGGAGCCTTCTACCTTGTTAAAGGCAGGCCCACTCTTTTTTTCGGTTACTTTGCCGCAACCAATGATACCCCAGTTGATCTGTTTCATAAAGAGTTGTTTAAAAATTTTTCTTTTTCAGCCCATAGTCCCAGGGCCGGGTTGGAAATAAAAAATATCTCCTCTCCATTAGGAAGGGTGTTGAATCCGTCTTTCAGGGAAGCTGTGTTATATTTTTTTCCCATCTCATCAAGGTTGCCATAACTGAAGCCTGTTTGTTCCACTTCTTCTCTGGTAAGATGTCCGGGACAGTATGTGATGTGAAATCTTCCTTCGGAGGATCCGTGGATAAGGTGGGCGGCAGCAGCCAGATTATTGGCCAGGTCGCGGTTGTTTTCCACATGCTTCAGAGTGATGTCTGTGCCGAAATAACCGTATTTTCGTATCAACCGGTCTATCTCCTTGTCCTCACCGAACTCAAACACTCCGGGAGCCAGAATGATCAGCTCCCCGCCGTCGGCCAGAGCCATGCGTGTGCGGTAGATGGCTTTATTGCCCAGCCAGGTGCTTTTATATTCCAGAGGATCCAGATACACTATCACCTTTTTCAGCGGCTTGTCAAGCAGTTGGATATTTACGCTGGCGGAGAGTTCTGCAGCCCGGTAAAAGACTTCGTCGTCATCACCGATAAAGAGACCACGGGTTACAAGCCGGTCGTTTTCATCCATGCCGATCACAGTCAGTATATACAGAATCGGGGGGAGTTGGTTTCCAAACATTTCGGAAGCTTTGTTCAGTACCGATCTGACCGGGTTGTCAGCCCGTCCCATAATCCTTTCCATGCCGTATACAGCACCTATAAAATGACTTTTATTGATACCTTCATAACCTCCTGTACCCACAAAAATATTTTTGTTGTAGTTGGCCATGCCGATTACTTCGTGGGGCACCACCTGTCCGGGAGAAAGGATCAGGTCGTGGCCACCTTCTTTCAGAAGCCGGTTTACCTGGGCCGGCCAGTCGAATGACAGTTTACCCCGGGTGATCTCACGGATATAATCCCCGGGAACATTGCCCAGGGTGATGACATCCTTACGCCAGTTGTGCTCACGAAACAAGGAAAGCGGGACATCCCCAAACATTGCTTTGATTTGTTCCGGTGTCATAGGCGTGTGAGTGCCCAGTGCCGGGAGAATATCGGTGAGGGCCCGGCCAAAATATTCCAGGGCATAGCGGGTAAGCTCGCCGGCACGCGAATGGAAACGTGTCATATCGGGGGGGATGACCAGTACCTTGTGAAACCTGCCGGCCTTGTCCAAAGCGTTAAAAAGACCTTCCCGGAGATCCCCCGAGCTTAGGACTGTTTTTGTTGAACCGGCTTCAAAATAGATCATAAGTGTAAAAAATTAAAACTAAAAATTTCAGAAAACAACTCCCCTGCCTGATCTTCAGAAAGAGAAATACGTGTCAAACTATCAAACTACATGAGTCTCTCATCGAACCCATGTGGAGTTTGAGGGTTGAGATTTTATTTTTTCCAGTTCGGTTCTTCCGGCAAATATTTATCAAATTCTTTCACCAAAGCTTCCTCATATGCTCCGGCATAGGTGCCTTCAAAGAACCTGTCCAGTGCTTCCTTGTGGAGTCGTTCCCACGATGCTTCTTCATGGCCGGGGTTGACAGGAAAGAAGAGTACCCCGTTAGTGCGGGCAGCTTTCATGTCGCCCGGAGCATCTCCTACCATCAGGATGTGATCATCCGCATATTTTCCTTTGGCGGCCAGTGCCAGATGCTCCGTTTTGGTACCGTATTCCTGGCCGGCGATGATGCGTACGTAGCCTCCGATGCCGTTTTCTTCCCATTCTCTTTCCAGGGCTTCTACCGGTGTTTGTGAGACCACCATGGCATCGGCCTTGTCTTTGATGATCTCCAAAGATTCGCGCACTCCGGTAAAAGGTTTGAGTCCTTTTACCCACATGCCGATCTCTTCATTTACCTTCTCCGACCATTCCAGCACCCGGTGGATCATGGCATCATCGGTGTGTGAGGCATATTCCTTCAGGGCAGGATTTCCCAATTTGGTTTCTTTTCGGGTCCAGGTTTTCAGGGATGAGAAGTCAGGAGCCTCCAGGCCGCGTGCGGCTACCTCGGGACGGTCCGACAGTAAACGTGCAAATTCCAACAGGGCCAGGAAACGGTTGATACCACGGGTACGGGAGTAAAGATTGACAAACTCCCAGGTCTCACGGGCGACTTTCGAAACCGGTAACAACCCGAAATACCGAAGTACATTGGGACAGAAAAACTCTTTCTGCTTTGGCTCCATTGAGTCGAATACACAGCCGTCGGAATCAATGCCAATGAAAAATTCTTTTTCCGGCTTAAGATCTTTCAAGATTTTCTGATAATCCATGGTTTATTTCATTTTTTAGTTTCATGGAGATTTTGCAGATACACGCAGATTTCTCTCTTTTTTCCTGTACTGATCTGCATGATCTGCATTAGTTTTATTGATAAGCTTGTGGTGTATATTTTCTCAGTTTTTGTTGTGCGAAGATGGGTTCAAAGCGTGTAAAACGCTGGATGCCGTTCACCAGCGGTACGGAGGGCCAATCACTGCCGATGAGGGGTCGGACGTATTCGAGGAATGCATCTGTCACATCTCTCCGGTTTGCGGCAATCCACTTTTCAGGGAAGGTACGTTCAGACAGCGCCACTTTTTCCAGCGGCACCTTATCGTAGTGTACGGTGTAGATCGGTCCCGGATACCTCAGGATAGTGGCCATCCAGCCGTTGCCGTCATGAATGGCGATTTCTACAGCCTTTTTCCCCACCTGATAAGCTTCATCCAGGTCTACGGTAGAGGCATAGATGGCAGTATCGCGCTGGTCGGTGCCCATTACCTGACCACGGGCGGCTCCCCGGGCTTTCAGTCCTTTTTCGTTCAGGTAGTTGATGATGGTCTGATAGACTGTTATTTTAGTAGCTCCGAAGTTGGTATGTCCGAACGAGTCTTTCACATCTCCCGGATCTCCGGCATCAAAGCCTTCGCTCACCACCACCAGACAACGGCCGTCTTTTTTAAGCTGGTCGTTGACATTGTCTGCCAGTTCGGGCAGACTGACCCCGGATTCAGCCAGGTATATCTGCAAAGGTGTTTTTCTTTCGGGGTCAGCCAGACGGGCTGCTGCCGGGATATATCCGATCTTGCGGCCCATGGCTTGTAATACCAGCACCGGATCGGCCGGCGAAGAACCCCGGTTTTCCTCTTCTGCATTTTGTACAATGTGACTCCAGTAACGGGCCACACTGCCATACCCGGGCGTATGGTCGATCAGCTTAAATGCACTGTCACCCACGTCATTGTCAATCGTCTTGGGTACGCCTACAGCAATGACATCCAGCCCTTTTTCCCGGCATATCTCGCTGACTTTATAAGCGGTGTGTTGAGAGTCGTTGCCGCCGATGTAAAAGAAGTATCCTACATTATGTGCACGGAACACTTCTACAATACGTTCAAAATCCTTGTCCTGATGCTCTTTCAGTTTATAACGACAGGTGCCGATACTGCCTGCTGCCGGAGTGTTTTTCAGCAAAGCGATTTCTTCTTCTTTCTGGGCCGAGAGATCCAGCAACTCTTCCTTCAACACTCCCTCAATCCCGTGCCATCCGGCATAAAGGGTCCCGAAATGACCGGGATAAGACCTGCAGGCCTCAATGATCCCGCGTAATGAATTGTTGATGACCGGGGAGGGTCCTCCGGACTGTGCAACGATTACGTTTTTTTTCATTTTTGTAAGATCTTTTTAAGTAATTCATTTATGATACAATT
>Ga0136651_10000485_pt1 | contig 21895 bp, 24 predicted proteins | sample Mar14236cmmetaG_FD_94867 | JGI IMG/M metagenome (GOLD analysis project Ga0136651, IMG submission 94867) | Marine hydrothermal vent microbial communities from Guaymas Basin, Gulf of California to study Microbial Dark Matter (Phase II) - Marker... ... | reverse complement strand
CCTATGTTGAGACCTGTTTGGCCACCTAAGGTGGGAAGAAGTGCATCAGGTCTTTCTTTTTTAATTATGAGCTCCACAACCTCAGGGGTTATAGGTTCTATGTAAGTTTTGTCTGACATTTCAGGGTCAGTCATAATTGTGGCAGGATTGCTATTTATGAGGATAACTTTATATCCTTCCTCTCTTAACGCCTTGCAGGCCTGTGTTCCCGAGTAATCAAATTCACAAGCTTGAGATATAACAATTGGTCCTGAACCTATAATGAGTATCTTTTTTATATCTTCTCTTTTTGGCATTTAATTTCCCCTTTTTATAAGCTCAAAAAATTCCTCAAAAAGATAAGCTGCATCGTGAGGTCCTGGTGATGCTTCAGGATGAAACTGGACTGAAAAAAGAGGAAGTTTTTTGTGACGAATTCCCTCAAGGGTATTATCGTAAAGATTAATGTGAGTTATCTCTACTTCATCCGGTAAAGACGCAATATCAACACAGAATCCATGATTTTGTGCAGTTATTGCAACCTTACCAGTTTTAACATCTTTTACAGGGTGATTGCCTCCATGATGACCAAACTTTAGTTTGTAGGTTTTTCCACCAAGTGCCTGCCCTAAAACCTGATGTCCAAGACATATCCCAAACAGTGGTACCTTTCCTATAAGGTTTTTTGCTGTTTCTACCACATAGGGAATAGCAGCAGGGTCACCTGGGCCGTTGGAGAAAATGACTCCATCTGGCTTCAGATCCAAAATCTCCTGATAAGATGTCTTTGCCGGGACAACTTTCACCTTGCAATCAAAGCGAGAAATTTCCCTTAAAATGTTAAATTTCACCCCGCAATCAACGACAATCACTTTATATCTACCTTCTTTTTTCCACCACCATCTTTTTTTACAACTTACATCTTTCACAAGATCCTGTCCCACCACTCCGGGGGATCTTTTTGCCTTTTCTGTTAAAGTTTTTATATCATCACTTAAAGTTGAGATAATGCCTTTCATAGCTCCCTGCAACCTTATATGTTTTGTCAGAGCCCTTGTGTCAACTTCCTCTATTCCCACAATGTTATGCTTCTTTAAAAATTCATCAAGGGATTTTTTAGCCCGCCAGTTACTGTGAATTTTGCTATACTCTCTAACCACAAATCCTTCCACCCAGGGTTTTGTTGATTCAAAATCCTCATCGTTTGCCCCGTAGTTTCCAATTAGAGGGTAGGTCATTGTGACTATTTGCCCCTTGTAAGATGGGTCGGTGAGTATTTCCTGATAGCCCATCATACTGGTGTTAAAAACAACCTCTCCTGTTGCCTCTCCTTCTGCTCCAAAAGAGTACCCTTCAAAAAATTTCCCATCCTCCAGAACAAGCAGAGCTTTTTTTCTATTTTTTCTCAAATTTCCACCCTCTTTGTTTAAGGTTTTTAATAAGATAAAAAAAGTAGAGGAAAAATCAAGGACATGTTTTGACTTAAGAAAAGGTTGGAAGTTACTTTTCTATCTCCGAGGCAAGTATTATGGCTTCTGCTATCTCTCGCATTGGTTTGCGGGTATCCATACTTCTTTTTTGAATTCTCCTGTAGGCCTCCTCCCCTGAAATGTTTAATTTTTTCATTAATATATCCTTTGCTCTTTCTACGAGTTTTCTTGTCTCAAGTTCTTCTTGAATAATTTTTGTTCTCACAAGAAGTTCTGTGTTTTCTATGGCAACAGCTGCCTGATTTGCCACAGAAGTCAGGACATCTATTTCTGTCTTGGTAAAATGATGGGGGAAGGACGTGTAGCAATTTATGACTCCTATTGCTTTACCTTTTACAGAAAGGGGGACGCACAAAAGAGACCGAAGTCCTTCTTTCTCAGCAATGTTTTTATACTTGTATTCTTTTTCTTTTCTTACATCATAAACGGCTATAGGTCTGTTGGTTTGAACGACTTTGCCTGCTATACCCTCTCCTATTTTTAAAGGAGGTTTTTTGTTGTATTCTTCACTTACACTTTGAGTTGCTCTAATAACAAGTCTTTTTGTTTTTTCATCAAGGAGCATAAGAGAAACTATCTTGGATTTCATGACCTCGGCTGTAACCTTCACTATAAGCTTGAGTATATCTTCAAGATAAAGTTCAGAGGATATAGCCTTGCTTATTTTAGTTAGAGCTTCTATATAGGAAGAGGGATCTTTACCTACCATTTAAATTTACCTTTTTTAATTTTTTTATATAAAAATACTTACTTTCCTTTTTTGTCAATATAAAAAGATGGGCAGAGCGATGGTATTTTCAATAGTCCATTTTCATTACTCTTCTGACCTCCTTTAAAGTAGAAAGGGCAACCTCTTTTGCCTTCTCTTTGCCTTCTGCAAGAATTTCCTGAATTTTTCCTTTATCTTTTTCTATCCATTTTCTTTTTTCCCTAAAAGGAGTAAGGTATTCTATTAAAATTTCTGAGAGTTTTTTCTTACAGGAAGCACAACCTAACCTTCCTTCTTTACAGGAAAGTGCCATCTCTTCAAGCTCTTTTTCTTTGTAGTTTCCAAAGGTTTTGTGGTAGGCATAAACATTGCATTCATAAGGATGTCCTGGATCTCCCATGTAAATTTTGGTTGGATCGGTGAACATGGACATGACCTTTTTTCTTATAACTTCAGGTGGGTCAGAAAGGGCAATATAGTTGTTATAGGATTTGCCCATTTTTCTTTTTCCGTCAATCCCCATGATTCTCGGGCTGTGTGAAAGAATTGGTTCAGGTTCAGGAAAGATTTTACCATAGAGTGTGTTAAATTTTCTTGCTATCTCTCTTGTTAGCTCAAGATGGGGAAGCTGATCCTCACCTACAGGGACCTTTTCAGCCCTATACACCAGAATATCAGCTGCCTGGAGCACAGGGTATCCCAAAAGACCGTAGTTTGTAGCTGCTCCCTGTTCTATTTTTTCCTTGTAAGTGGGGCAGCGTTCAAGCCAGGATATGGGTGTTATCATTGAGAAAATCAGGTGAAGTTCTGCATGTTCTTTTACATGAGACTGAACAAATAACACCGATTTTTCAGGATCAAGTCCTGCTGCAAGCCAGTCAATTAAAACATCTTCTATGTCTTCTCTTATATAAGAGGTCTCTGTGCGATCAGTTAAGGCATGCCAGTCTGCTATCATGAAAAAGCAATCATACTCATCTTGAAGCTTTGCCCAGTTACTCAGAGCTCCAAGGTAGTTTCCAAGATGGAGTTTACCCGAAGGTCTCATTCCAGAAAGAATGCGCTTTTTTTTCATCAAATTCCCTCTCTTTTTTGTCTTAAGACTATAATATATTGCTCTTTTCCGTCAAGAAATAAGATTTTATAAGGATTCGTTTTTTATCTGTTCAAGAGCAGATTCAAGAAGATCTCCTGATTTTTCGGTTAGCTTAATTGCTTCTTCAAATTTTTTTACAGCGTCTTCTGGAATTTCTCCCCTGATTTTTTCAAACCATTTTCTGTATTCTGCCGTATGCTCTCTTGTGTGTTCTATCCAGTGATTTAAAAGCAGTTTTAACTTTTCTACATCTTTTTTCATTTTTTAATTTTCCCCAGGATAACAAAATGGTTGAGAAAATCAATTTCTTTTATTTTATACCCTTCAAGCCTTTTTACATCACCCAGGAGTTCTAAAATCTCAACCAAGTTCTCTTCAATCTTCACCTTAGCAGCCTCTTCTATCAGGAGCTCCTTTTTCCCCTCCTTTTCAATATAAACTTTTGAAAGACACATTTTTTACCTCTTTGGTTTGATTTTATTATTAGCTTAGTTTATTTTTTAAAAGAAAGCAAGATTTTCGTTTGCCACTTTTTTACTTTTTGTAATAATTGAAGTAAGTTGCTAACCAGGGAAAGATAAAAATGAGCAGGTTAGTTGCAGTTGTTGATGATGAACCTGATATAGTGGAGCTTGTCTCTATTCATTTGAAAAAGGCTTTGTTTGAGGTCAAAGAGTTTTTCGATGCGGAAAGTTTCTTAAGGTTTATTTACAGTACCCGGAAACTTCCGGATCTTGTTATACTTGATCTGATGCTTCCTGACATGGATGGACTGGAGGTATGCAGGCATCTGAGAGAAAAAGAAAAGTTTTTCTCCGTTTCCATTATAATGCTTACTGCAAAAAGCGAAGAAGAGGATAAGATAATAGGATTGGAGTTAGGAGCTGATGATTATATTACAAAACCTTTTTCACCAAGGGAACTTGTTGCAAGGGTAAAAGCAGTTTTAAGGAGGAGGGATAAAGAGAGGATGAAGGGAAAAAAAATAGAGATTGGTAACATTATGATAATAGATCCGGAAACATATGAGGTTTTTGTGGAGGGTAAAAAAGTAAAATTGACAAATAGTGAATTTAAAATTCTGCAGCTTCTTTCCTCAGAAAAAGGCAAAGTGTTTTCGAGAAGTGAGATTCTGAATTATCTATGGGAGGGAGAAAAATTTGTTTTAGATAGGACAGTGGATGTGCACATTAAAAATTTAAGGGGAAAGTTGGGTAGGGCAGCAAAATTTATTAAAAATGTAAGGGGAGTAGGGTATAGGTTGGAAGATGAAGAGAATATTTTTTAAAATTTTTCTGACGTATCTTCTTATAATTTTTGTCTTTACAGCTCTTGTTTTAACCGTTCCTTTTAAAGCCATCAATATTTTTTATATTTTACTTCCTCTTGCAGCTTTTTCCTTTTTAATTTCTCTTCTCTTTTCTAAAAGTCTTTCAGATGTTATGAAGCAACTTATAAAAGGATTGCGTCGAGTGGGCTCAGGTGATTTTGACTTTAAGATTTTTCTGAAGAAAAAAGGCCAGTTAAAAGAGCTTGCGGACAATTTTAATTACATGACTGATAGGATAAGAGACTCTTTTGAGGATCTTTTGCATCAGAAAAGAGAGCTTGATAGTATAATTGCCTCTCTCCGGGATGGTCTTTTGGTGTTAAACAGAGAAGGGAAAATTCTTATAGCCAATAAAAGTTTTAAGAATATTATAAGAGAAGAACCTATTGAGGGAAAATTCTACTGGGAGGTGATAAGAGAGACTGTACTTGATGAGCTTGTTAAGAAAGCAAAGAAAAAAAAAGGTAATTTAAAGGGAGAGATTTATCTTTCTGGCAGAAGTTTTTTGTGCAGTGCTACATTCCTGGAATCTACAGAGGAGGTTGTGCTTGTTTTTCATGATATAACACAGATGAAAAATTTGGAAAAGATGAAGAGAGATTTTGTGGCAAATATCTCCCATGAGCTTCGCACACCTCTTACAGCCATAAAAGGATTTGTGGAAACCTTAGAAGAAGAAGTTGAGGAGGAAAAAAGAGCATATACTGATATAATTAAAAAACATACAGAAAGGCTCATTAACATTATTCAGGATCTTCTTTTTTTATCAGAGCTTGAAGGAAGAGAGGTTAAACTTGAGGTAGAGAAAGTGGATTTGAAAAAAATAGTGGAAGGCCTTCTACCTGTTTTTGAGAGAAGATTAAAGGAGAAGGGGTTACAGTTGAAAGTTCTGTCAGATCCCGAGTTTCCTCTTATAGAAGCAGACCCTTTTAAAATTGAACAGATGTTTATAAATCTGATAGATAATGCCATTAAGTACACAGATAGAGGAGAGATTTCAATATCGCTCAAAAAAAGGGAGAATAGAGTAATAATTGAAGTCCAGGATACAGGAATTGGTATATCAGAGGAGCACTTACCAAGAATTTTTGAGAGATTTTATGTTGTGGACAAATCCCGCTCCCGGAAACTGGGAGGAACAGGTCTTGGGCTTTCTATTGTAAAACATATAGTTCTTTTGCATAATGGAAGTATAGACGTGGAGAGCACTCCCTCTGTGGGCACAAAGTTTATTATCAGCCTACCTTTTCGCCAATCCTCTTGATCTTCTTTTCTTAACAGAAAATTAACATTTTCTTTATAAAAAGTTAACTTTTTAGAGTATAATATAGACAAAGGTTCAAATAATTTAAGCTTCGAAGCTCAAAGGGGGGCAATTTTATGAGAAAGAAATTAGGCATTCTAACAGCGGGTTTGGTAGCAGGTATGATGTTTTTTGGCTTTTGTTTATCTCAAGGATTTGCAAAGGATGTGGAACTTATTGGAGCAGGGGCCACATTTCCCTATCCTCTTTATTCAAAAATGTTCAATGCTTACTATAGAGAGTTTGGTGTAAAGGTTAACTATCAATCAATAGGCTCTGGTGGAGGAATAAGACAGCTTCTCAACAAGACGGTAGATTTTGGTGCAACTGATGCTTTTATGAGTGATGAGGAGATTAAAACAAAGGATAATTACATTTTACATATACCTACCTGTCTTGGTGCAGTGGTTGTGGCTTATAATCTGCCTGGAAATCCTCAGATTAAATTCACCCCGGAGATTATTGCTGATATTTTCCTTGGAAAAATTAAAAAGTGGAACGATCCCAGGATTTTAGCTGTGAATCCCGGAGTTAATTTGCCCGGCATGAATGTCATGGTTGTTCACCGCTCGGATGGAAGTGGCACGACATTTGTTTTCAGTGATTATTTAAGTAAGATAAGCAAAGAGTGGGAAAAGAGAGTAGGGAAGGGAAAAGCTCTTAACTGGCCAACAGGTCTTGGAGCAAAAGGAAATGAAGGTGTTTCAGGTCTTATAAAACAGATTCCAGGGACATGTGGTTATGTGGAGCTCACTTATGCTTTGCAGAATAATATGATTTTTGGCATTATTAAAAACAAATCCGGGAATTTTATTAAACCTTCTATTGAATCTGTTAATCTTGCTGCAGCTGGTATAAAGATTCCATCTCACACAAGAATCTCTATAACTGATACTGAGGCAGAGTACGGATATCCTATTAGTAGTTTCACCTGGCTTATATTTTATAAGGAACAAGGTTATGCAGGAAGAGAGAAAAGAAAGGCCACAGAACTTGTGAAACTTTTGTGGTGGGTAGTTCATGAGGGACAGAGGTTTTGTGAGCCTTTACATTATGCTCCTCTTCCCAAAAATGTGGTTGAAAAAGCAGAAAGTATTATAAAGTCGGTTGTGTACAAAGGGGAGCCGGTTTTCGCAAGATAAAGTAACAGTAAAATGGGGATAGATTACAAAGAAACCACAGATAAAAGCTTAAAGAAGATAAGCAGCTCTGAGTTAATTTTTCGCAGGGTTCTTTACATTTCAGCTTTTATTTTGGTAGTTCTTGTTGGCGCAGTTTTTTTCTCTCTTCTTGTAAGCTCTTTCCCCTCGCTTAAAAAGTTAGGAATTAGATTCTTATTTGGGAAAACCTGGGATCCTGTGAAAGGTGAATTTGGAGCATTTTCCTTCCTTGTTGGAACTCTTCTCACAAGTTTTCTGGCTCTTTTAATCTCTTTACCTTTTTCTCTTTCTATCTCCATATTTTTAGGGGAGTATTTTTCAAGAGGATTTTTTTCCTCTTTTCTTAAAAGTGCTGTGGAAATTCTTGCAGGAATTCCCTCTGTAATCTATGGTTTCTGGGGACTCTTTATCCTTGTTCCTGTTGTTAGAGCATTTGAGATAAAGCTGGGTATTATGCCTTATGGGGTTGGAATATTTACAGCCTCTCTTGTTTTATCTATAATGATTATTCCCTACTCTGCCACAATTGGGAGAGAGGTTATCCAGCTTGTGCCCTCTGAACTTAAGGAAGCAGCTTTTTCCCTGGGTGCAACAAAGTTTGAAGTAATAAGAAAAGTCGTCTTGCCTTATGCACGCTCAGGAATCCTTGCAGGTATTTTGCTTTCTCTTGGAAGAGCCCTGGGAGAAACTATGGCGGTCACAATGGTAATTGGTAATGCCAATATTTTACCAGATAGCATTTTTAGTCCATCAAATACTATGGCAAGTGTTATTGCTAACGAGTTTGCCGAAGCAACAGAAACACTGCACCTTTCCTCTCTCATTGAGGTAGGACTTTTACTTTTTATTGTGACAACGATTGTTAATATTATAGGAAGGCAAATAGTAAAAAAAGTCAGTATTGAGGTCTAATATGCAAGGAGATAAAGTTTCTGTGAGGATTTTCGGAGATAAAGCTTTTAAATTATTTATAATATTTTTGTCCTTTGTAGCTGTTCTTCCTCTGTTCCTTGTCCTTGGTTACATTATTAAGAATGGTATTGCATCTGTTAACTGGCAATTCTTAATAAATTTGCCTAAGCCTGTTGGTGAAGCTGGGGGAGGTATCTCTAACGCTCTTGTGGGAACAGGTATTTTAATGCTTCTTTCCTGTGTTTTTTCTGTGCCTTTGGGTATTCTGGCTGGAATTTACCTTTCTGAACATCGTAGGGGAAAGCTTTCCTACCTTACAAGACTTTGCGTTGAAGTGTTGCAGGGGGTGCCTTCTATAGTGATTGGCATTGTTGCTTACCTCTGGGTGGTTTTGCCGATGAGGACATTTTCTGCTTTTTCAGGAGGTGTTGCTCTTTCTATCATGATGCTGCCTGTTGTGGTGAGAACCACGGAAGAAACTTTGAAACTTGTTCCCAATGCTTTAAGGGAAGCCTCTCTTGCCTTGGGTGTTCCCTATCACAGGACGATTCTTAAAGTTATTTTACCTGCAGGAATGAGTGGGATAGTCAGCGGGATTTTACTAAGTCTTACAAGGATTGCAGGTGAAACCGCGCCTCTTCTTTTTACTGCCTTTGGCAGCTCCTTCATGAATTTGAACATTTTTAAACCTATGAGTGCTTTACCCCTTTTGATCTTCAATTATGCTACAAGTCCTTACCCTGAATGGCATTCAATAGCCTGGGGTGCCTCTTTTGTGCTTGTTGTTTTTGTTTTAGTGCTAAATCTTATTACTAAGCTGGTGGTAAGAAAATGGAAGACTCAATTTTAAAAATAGAAAATCTCTGTGCTTATTATGGCAACGAACAGATATTGAAGGATATTAATCTTTCCTTTCCAAGGAATAAGGTAACAGCTGTTATGGGACCTTCAGGATGTGGTAAGACAACTCTTATAAGGTGTATCAACAGGATGCATGAGCTTGTGTCTGGTGCGAGAGTATCTGGAAAGGTTTTTTTAGATAAGGAAGATGTTTATTCCATGCATCCCATAGTGGTGAGAAGAAAAATAGGAATGGTCTTTCAAAAACCAAACCCCTTTCCCACAATGAATATATATGACAACGTTATTGCAGGCTATAAGTTAAACGGGATAAAAATAAGCAAAGAAGAACAGGATAGAATTGTTGTGGAGAGTTTAAAAAAAGCAGCCTTGTGGGACGAAGTTAAAGATTTCTTATATAGAAAGGGAACTTTTCTCTCAGGTGGTCAGCAGCAAAGACTCTGTATAGCTCGCGCCCTCGCAATGAAACCGGAGGTGCTTTTACTTGATGAACCCACCTCTGCTCTTGATCCTAAAGCTACCTCCCGAATAGAAGAATTAATTGGGGAGCTTAAAAAAGATGTTACTATAATTTTGGTAACTCATAATATTGCACAGGCTGCAAGAGTCTCTGATTACACAGCCTTTTTATATCTTGGGGAATTGGTTGAATTTGGTCCATCAGAGAGGATTTTTTCTGTTCCCCAGGATAAGAGAACAGAGGAATACTTAACAGGAAAATATGGATAATTTAATTTAGGAGGAAAAATGTTAGAAGAAAAATTAACAGAGCTTAAAAAATCTTTGATAGAGTATGCTAATCTGGTGGAGCATATGATTAAAGAAAGTATAGAGGGGCTTCTTCAAAAGGAGAAATATATGCTCCAGGATGTAATAGAGAATGAGGAGCCAAAGGCAAATGCTATGGAGATGCATCTTGATGAGCTTTGCACCAGTATAATTGCTCGATATGAACCAAGAGCAAAGGATTTGAGGACAGTTCTAATGGTTCTAAAGATGAACAATGACCTTGAGAGAATTGGAGATCATGCAGTTAACATCGCAGAAAGCAGTCTTTTTTTGATAGAAAGACCTCAGGTAAAACCTTTAATTGACATACCCAATATGGCAAAGATTGTGATGCAGATGTTGAAAAATAGTATAAATTCTTTTGTGAATGAAGATGCAAAACTGGCAAAGAGTGTGTGCGAAAGGGATGATATTGTAGATGGTTTGAGAGACCAGATTTTAAGAGAACTTATCACATTTATGACCTCAGATCCTTCCACTATAGAGCGTTCCCTTCATCTTATAAGAATATCAAGTAACCTGGAGAGGATAGCTGACCTTTCAACAAATATATGTGAGGATGTCATATTCATGGTAGCAGGGAGAGTTATAAAGCATCATGCAGAGGAATAATCTTTACACTTTTTCCCATTCTTTAAATATAGCTTCCACGTTTTCAGGTCTTGCTCCAGCGCCAAACTCACACTGAACGATTATTCCGCCACTCCTATCGTAAAGGAATTTTTTTATTTCCTCCACTGCTTTTTTCACATCCTCTATGTTGGGAGAGGGGAGAATATGCTGTCTGTCTATTTCTCCCCAGAATGTTATCTTACCTTTAAATTTTTTTCCAATCTGCTCAATATCCATACAGAAAAGTTGTGAGTTTAATGCATCCACTCCTATTTCTATTAAGTCCTCATAAATGTCAAAAATGTATCCATCAGAATGCATGAAAACAAATTTTCCGGAGCTATGAATACGCTCACAGTACTCTTTGTAAAGAGGTTTAAAAAGTTTTCTCCACAACTTAGGATTTATAAGTAAGGATTTTTGAGAACCCCAGTCATCGGCAAACAATATACCGTCAACCTTTGTTTTTGTCCACAGCTCAATTTCTGTTAGATTGTATTCGTGTACAATATCCATTAGTTTAAAAAACCCGGGAGGCTGTTCTACAATATCCATATAAAGCTGAGAGGTCCCTCTTAAAAATTGCATTCTCTCAAAGGGATCAATAAAAAAATCGCCACCCAAAACAAATTTATCGGTTTCTTCGCATAGTTTGTTTATTTTATCTATGTTTACTTTCTCTTTTAACTTGTGATAGGGAGGTCTAACTTTCTTAACATCAGATAATTTTTTTATTATGGGGTCTTTTACCTGACCCACAATTCCCTCCTGGACGTTTTTGAAGACACATCCCCACTCATCTGTAAAACTTCCAACTTTCCATCTTTCCTCCTGAGTGGGGTCTCCTGCAGTAGCAAGCCCTTTAGCAAACTCAATGTCTAATGGGAATTTTTCCAGAATAGCATCTACCTGACTTTTATATTTTTTGAGAGCAATAGGAAGAATCCACAGATCGCGAGGCGGTCTATCGGGGTAATTAAAGGTTAAGGTTCTTTTTACACGTTCACGAGAGGTCATTTTATCTCCTCCAGTTTAATCCTTCTTCCAGCATAATGCGGTAATTTTCTATGGGAATATAATTGGTGACCGAGTTCCCTGAGCCAAGCGCATAACCTCCTCCAGGCATGCATTTTTCTAAGATATCTCTTATGTAATGACGTAATTCCTCTCCTTTCAGCCGACAGAGCTTGTTAACATCTACCCCACCCAGAATTCCAATTCTATCTCCGTATTTTTCCTTAAATTCTGTAACCGGCATTACTGTATCTTCAAAAGAATGCTTGGCATCTATCTTTACATTTTCAATTAAGTCTTCCATTATTGATTCAACATTACCGCAGGCGTGAAAAAGGTAAAGGAGTCCATTTTCATGGGCAAGTTCTGCGAGTTTTTTGTGCCAGGGTAAAATATACTTTCTTAAGGCATCTGGGGAGACAAATGTGGATGTCTTAAATCCCATATCATCGCCCTGGAAAAAGCCCACCAGGTTGTCAAGACCAACAATCTTTTTATAAGCCTGGTAAATAAGTTCTCCCACCTTGTTTGCAACTGCTTCAATTAAAGCTGGATCATCGTATAAAAGATAAGAAAGTGTCTCAAGTCCGAACAAATCACTACACAAAGTTTCCATAATGCCCATAGAGAAGGAAACCAGGATTCCCATCCCTTCAGGGAGGTTTTCAGAGACAAATTCAAATGGCCACAAATCCAATTCTTCAATAGAAGGCCATTTGTAGTTTTCAAAATCTTCCCAGGAGGTTATTATTCCTTTTCCCTCTTCTGCCCATTGTCTCTCCCCCCTCGAAAGAAGAGCTGTATCTTTTCCTATTCTTTTTTTAGAGGCAAAAGATAAGCTTGCTGAGAAGCGAAAATCACTTGTTAATCGCAAACAGTCATAACCCATTTTATACCAAAATTCAATATAGTTTTTTAATGCAAGTTGCTGAGATTTTTTATCCTTTGCTAAAGAAGGTTCCACCCATTTTCCATTAAATTCCTTCTCTATGAAGTATCTTATAACCTCCGTGTCAATGTGTAGTTCAATAAAATGAACTCTGGAAGGAGTCTTTTTTCTGAGAATTACCTCTTTAAATTCTTCTCTATCCGGCCTTATCTTCTTCATAAGTCCTCCCTCTAAAATTTGATACAAGTTATTATTTTTTAAATGAGAGATAATTTGTTGCGTCAAAATTTAGCCCCACTTTTCTAAAAAAGCCTTTTCAGCTCTGTTTCTTAACTCTTGAATTTTATGGGCACTGAGAGGTCTTTCATCGAACAAAGCCGATCCCACAACAAATACATTAATACCGGCACCTGCCATATTTACAATGGATTTTTCATTCACACTTCCATCTGCCTCAATATCTATATTAAGTTCTTTCTTACGGATTATCTCTCTGAGGCAGCATGCTTTCTCAAGTACTCCCGGGAAATAACCTGCACTTTTCACACCAGGGACTTTATATCCGGGACTTACCATCATTAATAAAATCAGGTCAATTTCTGTTAATATGTTCTCAACCATGCATAAAGGGGTTGCAGGATTTAAAGCTACTCCTGCCTTTTTTCCTCTTTGTTTTATTTCTTGAATAACCTTATAGAGGTTTGTACAGGATTCAGCATGAATACATATAATATCTGCTCCTGCTTCTACAAATACTCCTACATACCTTAAAGGGTTCACTATCATCATATGAGCTTCAAAGAGAAGCGGGGTTAAGTGTCTAACAGCCTTTATTTCCAAGTGGCTCAATCCTATATCAGGTACAAAGTTTCCGTCCATTATATCAAAATGCAATTGGTCTGCTTTTATACTTGTAAGAGTTTTTACTTCCTCTCCAAGATTAGCAAGATCAGCACACATTAGAGATGGTGAAATCTTTATAATATTCATTTTACTTACTCTAAATTAGCGTGAGCCTTCCACATTTTTTCTTCAGTGATGCCAAGTTTTTCTTGAAGAATCATACTTATGCAATCACAGAAAATAAGAAGTGCTTGCTCAAATAAGTTGGACATTGGCTGTATAGAAAAAGGCTCATCCGGTGCTTTTAATTTTGTAGGGGAAGGAATTCTAACTGAAATGTCTGCCATTTTTTTCAGAGTTGAATTTTTTGAGGATGTGATCAAAGCAATTTTAGCCCCAAATTTTCTGGCAAGCTGGGTAATTGTTATACACGAGGCAGTTTCTCCCGAACCTGACCCAACTACAAGAACATCTTTATGGGATATAGGAGGAACTACGGTTTCTCCCACCACATAAGAATCTATTCCCAGATGTTTTATTCTTTTGGCGAAAGCCTGTAACATAAGCATCACTCTTCCAACAGCCATTACAAATACCTTTTCTGCTGAAAGAAGCGTATTAATAAATTCATCAATTTCTGTTTTTTCCACTTTAGATAAAGCTGAATTTATCTCCTGGCAAACTTTATTCTGTAAGCTCTGAAAATCCATAATATTGCCTCCTCCTTAGTTCTTATCTTATAAAAAAGTGTTTCTTAAAAGCTGCTGGATTTGGTTGTATGTAGGAAGTGCAGGAAAAACTCCTTTTTTGGTAGCAGTTAATGCTCCAGCGGTATTGGCAAACATCAAAATTTCGTCAATTTCATCAGCGTTAAGTTCCCAGATAAACCTGCCTTTTTCTTTCCAGTATAGCATCCTTGATAGTATTGCTGCTGTAAAACCATCTCCACATCCTGTAGTATCTACTGCCTGCACTTCAGGAGCTTTTACAAATCTAAACAACTTACCTGTACTTAGATAACTACCACGTTCTCCATCTGTCACTATTACTGTTTTTGGTCCAAGTTTTAAAATTTTGTTACTTCCTTTTTCAACATCATTTTCCCCAGTCAAAAACTCAAGCTCGCTGATGTTCATTCTAACCAGTTGAGATTTTTTTAGCCCCTCTTTTATTCTTTCTTTGGCCTGTCTGAGATCCTTCCATACATGGGGGCGAAGATTGGGATCAAAAGATATAACAAGATTATGTCTTCGGGAGTATTCAAGACATTTAAGTGTAGCATAAAAGGAAGGTTCACCACTCATGCTTATTGATCCAAAATGAAATATTTCTGCTTCTGCGATAAGATGCTCTTCTATATCTTCTGGACTCAGCATCATGTCAGCCCCAGGATGACGGAAAAATTCAAATTCTCTTTCTCCTGTTTTTGTATTGGAGACAAAAACAAGGGTTGTTCTTGCTTTTTCGGTGAATTTAAGGCCTCTTACGTCAACTCCATTTTCAGCAAGGGCGTTGGCTAAAAACTTGCCGAAGTGGTCCCTTCCCACCATTCCAATAAAACCGGATTTAATCTCCAGTCTGCTCAAACCAACAGCTACGTTGGCACATCCCCCGCCTGGCACTGCTATGTAGGAATTTACCTTCTCCAGTGGAACCTCCACTTGTGTGGAAAACATATCCACCACTACCTCACCCATACAGACAACCTTGGCCATTTTTCCCCTTCCTGTTTTTTCAAAATTGTCTTAATAGATTAAGTATTTTTTACTCCAGATTGGCATGTCTTATTAGGATATCCTCATGCTGGATATTAATGCGCCTTGCTATTTTCTCTAAAATACACTCCAAAAGAATAAATGCTGCTTGTTCGAAGAGAGAACCAAGAACTTGGGCAACATTTTCATCTCTTTTCTGAGGCGAAACCTTAGTTGGCCCAGGAATTACGATTTTTCCACAGGCTATTTTTCCCATTCGTGAATCCCTGCGTGCGGTAATAAGATAACTACAGGCTCCCACCTTTCTTGCTGTCTTTAAAATGTGATAAGAGTATTCTGTTTCTCCGGAACCAGATATTAAAACAAGCAGGTCATCTTCTCTGATTGCTGGAGTTGTGGTCTCTCCTACAACATATGTTTCAAAACCCATCTGCATTAACCTCATAGCAAAGGCTTTTATTAAAATTCCCGACCTTCCTGCTCCTGCAACAAAAATTCTTTTTGATGAAAATATTTTATTCACAAACTTGTCTACTTCTTTTTCATTTACGATGTTTATTGCATTCCTGATTTCTGAAAGAATGTTCGCTGCAATCTCCTCTATTTTCATTTTACAAAGTTTCTCTCTAAGTTTATTGTAGAAATTGACGAATTTTTAACCCTTTACTGCACCAAGAGTTAAACCTCGAATTAGATACTTGGATAAGGGAATAGCAAGAAGTATAGGGGGAGTAATTGCTACAAGAGTTAAAGAGGAAACTCGAGGAAAATTTAAACCCTCGGTGCTTAAAAATAAACTTGTGATTTGAACAGGAAAAGTTATCGCTCGATTATAGGTAAGGCCTACCGCAAATAAAAACTCACCCCAGGAAAAAATGAAACTCAGTATATAAATAGCTACAAGGCCGGAAGAAGAAAGAGGTAGCCCTATTCTTAAAAAAGCTCCAAATCGAGAGCATCCGTCTATTAGTGCGGATTCTTCTATTTCCTTAGGAAGTTCGTTAAAAAAGTCCATTGCCAACCACACAGCAAGAGGTAAATTGAAAAGAACATGAGTAAGAATGAGACTTCGCCAGGTATCTAAAATGTTAAGTGTTCGCATCATTAAAAATATAGGAATGAGAACCACTGCAGGAGGCATCATTCTTAAGGAAAGTATCCAGGTGGCAATATCTTTATTTTTCCACTTTTCAAATATGAATCTTGAAAGAGCATATCCGCTTAAGCACCCCAAAATCAATACTATAAAGGAGCTTACACCGCCAACTACAATACTGTTGATTAATGCTCTACTTAACATCTGAAATTCCTCTCCCCATAAAGCCGTCCAGGCGTAAAAGGAAGGTTTAAACTGCAGATAAGGAATAAATGTGGGAGTGTAAGATTCGGCAAGTTTTTTAAAGGAAGTGACCACAGCCATGAAAAATGGGAATAATGTCCAGATGGAAAATATTATAATAGCTACCCAAAAAGAAACCACCCCTATTTTCTTTTTAAAACCCATCTTACAGTTTCCTCCTTAAACTTTTCAAAACAGAAATACTAACACCCAAAACCACTATTAAGAAAACCCAGGATAAAGCTGAAGCATATCCTATATCAAAATAGGAAAGTCCTCGCAGATAAATATAGTAAGAGAGAGATTCTGTTTTTCCAGCAGGTCCTCCTCCCGTTATTCCATAGACAAGTTCAAATAACTTGAAGGCATCTATTGCTCGGAGGAGGACTAAGGTTATAATTATTGGAAATAGAAGGGGTATGGTTACAAATAAGAAAATTTGCCACCGAGATGCTCCATCAACAGAGGCAGCTTCGTATATTTCCTGGGGCATAGACTGCAGGGCTGCAAGGAGAGCTAAAAACATAAAGGGAGTCCATTGCCATACATCGACAATAATTAATGATATGCGTGCCAGAGTTGGGTCTGTAACCCACTTAATAACAGGTAAACCAAATAAGCCTAAGATTTTATTAATTACTCCCTCATCAGGTTGTAAGAACATTCTCCAGAGGGCAGCTACTGTGATGGGGGGAGCGGTCATGGGAAGAAGATAAATTATCCGGAAAAAATTGCGAAAACGAAACCTGCGACTTAAAAGAGAAGCAAGGCCTAAGCCTAAGAAAAGCTCTATTACTACCACTGACCCCACATATAGAAGAGTGAAAAATAAATCAGCCCAGAACCTTTCATCTTTAACAAAAATAGTATAAAAGTTTTTCAACCCCACAAATCTCATGGCAGTTCCAGTGGCAGCGTGCCAGCTGAAAAAAGAAAGACGAAGAGACCAGATCATGGGAAAGATGACCATAAATATAAAGAAAATTATTGTAGGAAGAATGAAGTACCATTTGATCAGCCATTTATTTTTCCTTCTTCTGAGCATTGTATCACCTTTTTGGCCCGAGAAAGCCCATATATATGGGCTTTCTCGGAGATTATAAGAAATATTTACTTCAGAGGCTTTAATCCCAAAGATTCACGATAGAGATTGAGTTGCTTCTTTCTACCGTATTTTTCTGTGATATCTTCCCAGGCATCATAGACCTTCTTGCAAGCCTCCTCTGGAGTCATTTCTCCTGCGAGGACTTTGCTTAGATACAGATCAAGATAGTCATAGTATTCTGCTGTTCCAGGAATTCTTAAGTCTAACACAGCTTCAGGATCACCAAGTATACCCTGCAGAGCAGTTAGGTAATCTACAGCCGATTCCTTGTTCCACCCTGCCTCCAGCCACTTGTCTACTCGTTTAAAGTGACTTATTCGCCAGGGGTTAGCACCAGAGTAATTAATACCTGTTACTTCCAGTAAGCTTCTCTCAGGATCAGTTATGTATGTACCAAACTTATAAGCTGCATCTGCTTTCTTAGAAGTCTTTGGAATGCACCAGATCCATCCTCCGAAATCAAGGAAGTTAATTTGATTATACTGATGAAGCCACTTTCCTTCTTTTCTGTCCCATACTTTTTCTGCTCCCGGTAGAGGTGAATATCCCAAAAGCCCTTTAACATTACTTCCATATTTTTCTGGATACTGCTCCATGACACCAATATCACCCCAGTCAAATGCCATAGCACACTGTCCTTTTACAAAGGTAATTCTTTCCTCTGAATATCCGTAACTTAAAATACCAGGAGGAGCGTATTTTGCAAGTTCCTGGATCATTCTCATTCCTTCAATCCATCCTGGAGTATTTACAAGGGGCTCCATGGTTTCCGGGTCAAAGAAAAATACACCATGGTATTTATCTGGTCCTCCCCGAAGAACTGCATACTGTATAGCTATATCCATCAGGCTCCATTGAGCTTGAGTCTTGCGTTTTGCGATAAATTCTATCCCGTACTCTTTCTCTCCATCATTATCCCAGTCCCATCCATTGAAGAACTCAGCAATATCTCTTACTTCTTCCCAGGTCTTTGGAGGGACATTGTAACGGTAGCCATATTTTTTCTCAAATTTTGCCTGGTACTCAGGATTCTCTAAAGCATCTTTTCGATAGTAGAAATTGTGACAATCACCATCGTAAGGAAGTGCGTATATTTTACCACTCCATTTTACCGTTTTCTGGATAGCTGGAGTGACATCTTCCCAATCAGGATAGCCATACTTGTCCATCAGTCCTTCAAGAGGCAGAACCCATCTACCACCCACAAAATCGCCTGCCCACCCAGCAGCTACACAAACAAGGTCATAAGCTCCTGTTCCAGTTATAAGATCTGTCATCACTTTATCAAAAAGAACAGGGTAAGGAACCTCTATCTTGTTGATTTTAATACCTGTTGCTTTTTCAAATTCAGCTCCAAAGTAATCTACTACGTTGCTGTGGGGTTTACTGGCCAGCACGTTTATAGTAGTTTTCTGTGCAATAGCGATAGCAGAAAACCCTCCCATTACAAGGCCTAAAATAACCAGCAACATGATTACTTTTCTACTTTTTCTCATGTTCATTATCTTCATCCTCCTTTTATTATCTTCGCCCTCATTTAATGATACACCTCTTTATCCTTGTGTTGTGTTTACCGAATAATTCCATCACCTCCTTTCCTCTTGTATTTACTTTTTTAGGAGTTTTTCAACCCTCTTTTTTCTTGAGCCCCCTCCTTACACATTCTGTCTTTTTAACCTGATACCACAGGATTCTCGCACAATAAGTTCTGTTTTTAATACAATATTTTGTTTCTTGCTTGGCCCCTCCTTTAATATCCTCTGAATCAGCATTTGAGCTGCTGTAGAGCCTATTGCATAAGCAGGTTGAGAGACAACAGTTGGAGGGGGATTTAAAGCATCTGCCCAATCTAAATCATCAAAACCAACAACAGCTATGTCCTTTGGTATTTTCTTGCCATTTTTTTTAAGTCCTATGTAAACACCCAGTGTCATTAAATTGTTGCAGGAAAAAATGGCAGTAAGAGGGTCGAGTTTTAACACTTTTTCGGTTGCCTCTATAGCTCCCTCTATTGTTGATTTTCCTTCAACTATGATTGGTTCATCTGCCTCATACTTTTTTAATGCCTCAATATAACCTTTTATTCTCTCCTCTGTGGTGGTAATACCTCTTATACCACTTATCATTGCAATTCTGGTGTGACCTAATTTCAAGAGATGTTCCACAGCAGCAAATGAACCATAGAAATTATCCACACTTACAGTATCAACTTCTATATCTTCGGCTTTTCTATCTACACACACAATAGGTATATTTCTTTTTTCAAATTCTTTGAGAATGGATACATTGGTTGGACTTGCAAGAGAAACAATCAGTCCATCTACTCTTTTTTCTAACATCACTTTGAGATACTGTTTTTCTTTTTCAGCATCTTCATCAGTGTTACACAGGATTAAACTATAGCCAAACTTGTTGATTGTATTCTCCACCCCTCTAAGCAACGGAGGATAAAAGGGATTTGATATATCGGAGATACTGAGGCCTATTGTTTTTGTTTGCTTTTTGACCATGGCTCTTGCAGTAGTATCTACATAGTAGTTGAGCTTCTTTATAGCTTCCATTACTTTCTTTCTCGTTTCAGGACGAACAGCATTTTGTTCCCTGATAACCCTTGATACAGTGCTTATTGAAACTCCTGCTTCTTTTGCGACATCTTTCAGGGTAACATTTGGCATTTACAATTCCCTCTTTCAGGATTTTTTATAACGTTTTCATATAATTACCAAGATATGGAATTTTGTCAAGTCTTTTAAGATAGCGTTATCAAAATTATTTCCTTCCCAGATAATTCCTCTATTCCTGCTGTTAAAGATATGAGAGGCTTAACAGTCCTTTTATTTTGCAAATTTTTCATTATTATTTTTCAAAAATTATTTCATTCTAAAAGATATTGACATTTATTGTTCAATATCAGAAAATACTATGGAAGTATAACTTCAAGAGCGGAGATCAGCCAAAGATGGAGTATTGATGCTTTGAGAAAATCAGCTTGACTTAGTTTTTAAAGAAGATAAATTATTATACAGAAGAGAAGGTGATGGGGTTCACCTTATAAGAGCCTGCGATTTGCAGGATGATGACTCCTACTTTTAAAAAGTAGGAGTTTTTTATTTTGGGGGATAGACAATGAATGATGGAGTTTTTATCTTTCTTATAAGACATGGAAGAACAGAATGGAATAAAAAGAAAATTTTTCGGGGTCATATAGATATTCCGCTTGACGAAGTTGGGATACAACAGGCTGAAAAAGCAGGAAAATATCTTCAAGAAGTCGCTTTTACCACCATCTATTCAAGTACTTTAAGAAGAGCTTTTCAGACGGCACAGATCATATCAAGGTATCAGTCAAAAAGTGTGGAAGTTATACCTTGTCAGGGTTTTTCGGATTTAAACTATGGAGAATGGGAAGGTAAGAGTTATGAGAGGGTGAAAGAGGAATATCCTGCACTTTACAAAATGTGGGAAGAGAAACCTCATAAAGTAAAAATTCCAGGAGGAGAAACACTTTCTGAAGCAGCAGAGAGATCCTTTAAAGCTTTAGAGGAAATTATTTTAAAACACAAAGGTCATTTTATAGGAATTGTTTCTCATAGAGTGATAATAAAACTTGTTATCTTAAAAATGCTCGGGATAGGTGAATCTGGATTTTGGATGATAAGACAGGACCCTTGTTGTATCAATATAGTTAGATTTTATGGATACAAATTTAGTATTCTTAGAGTGAATGATACCTCTCATATTTTTACGTTAAAAGAAAATTTAGGGATTTCTGATTTTTGAATAAGAGAATTAAATGAAAAAGGAACCTGAGAAGAAAGCTTTTTATGACAGTACGTATTTTGAGCTTCTTGATGCTATAAAGGAAGAGGAGAGCTGTCCTATTTGTTCTCTTGTTGAAAAATCTGAATCACGATATATAACTTCTCTTTTTTACGAACTTGTGAATGATTATAAAGTCAGAGAAAGGCTGAGAAACTCGTATGGATTTTGTCCAGAACATGCCAGACTTGCCAGAAAATTAGGAAATCCCTTAGGAATAGCCATAATTTATGAGGATATATGTTCAACTATAGTTGAACATATGGAAAGAGGAAAAGAATTTTTCTTGCCAGGCAAAGGGTGTCCTGTTTGTGAACTTGTAAATGAGGCAGAAAATAGGTATATTCAAACCTTCTTAAAAAGTTTTTCCTCTAAAGATTTTCAAAAAATATACAAGCAAGGTTTTGGGTTATGTATGTATCATTTTCTTTTAGTTTATTCAGAGCTTTCCTCTCGGGAAGAAAAAAATATCCTGAGGGAATATCAATTAAATAAGCTGAGAGAATTTTCGGTTCAGCTGACAGAATTTATTAGAAAGCACGATTACCGTTTTTCTCGTGAAGGATTTGGTAAAGAGGCTACTTCCTGGAGGAGAATAGTGGGTAAGATAGCAGGAAGTAAAATGCCCATTTCTTCTACGACAAGCTCAAATAATTCCAGAAAAAGATTTACCAAATTTTTTCCAAAATTTCCTCTATTTTAGTAGTTAGGTGTCTCACCTTTTTGTTAGTCGAAAAAATACCGAAAAGAGCTATTTTCCCAGATGTCTTTTTAAATTTAATTGACAAGGCTTGATGCGTTTACTTGACAGATTTTAAATCATTGGGTATATTTAAAGTGTTCTTTTCAAACCGGTTTTTCTGCAGGTTAAGGGAAGAGGGTGAGAGTCCCTCGCGGTCGCGCCGCTGTGACCGGAACGAAATCCACCTT
>Ga0136651_10000482_pt1 | contig 21911 bp, 18 predicted proteins | sample Mar14236cmmetaG_FD_94867 | JGI IMG/M metagenome (GOLD analysis project Ga0136651, IMG submission 94867) | Marine hydrothermal vent microbial communities from Guaymas Basin, Gulf of California to study Microbial Dark Matter (Phase II) - Marker... ... | reverse complement strand
GATCTAATTATATAAAATTTAGTTTAATAACTATCTATAAATTATCCTTATTTTCTATAGTCAAGTCAAAAATGTTGTGTAAATTCATCCTCCTTAACACCAAGCATGCAGTGTAACCGTAATGGAACGTAGTGGAATGAAGGTTAGAGACTGCTTCATTTTTTGTACAAACGTTTTTTAAATCAAACAGTAAAAGCTATATAGTGTCAACTTAATTGCGTCAGCAGTAATTTATCTCCATTGTAGAGGTTTCTTATGAATGAAAATGTACACATCCTGACATAATTCACACTACCCTTTAAATATTCCCTGTTTTTTCAAAATATCAATCTTAAATTATTGTCGTCATGAAAAAAGAGCGTGAAATCATTTTAGTTGGAGACAAAGTTTTAATCGACCCCGACCCCGATGAGGAAAAAACTCCCACCGGATTGTACCTTCCTCCAGGCGTAAAGCAGAAAGAAAAGGTTCAGGGGGGCTTCGTAATAAAAACCGGGCCAGGCATCCCCATACCCTATCCCGAAGAAGACGAAGAAGAACCCTGGGAAGAAGAGCAACCTCCCGAAGCAAAATATATTCCCCTCCAGGCGGAAGAAGGTGATTATGCTATTTTTCTAAGGAAATCTGCAATTGAAATAGAGCTGGATGAAAAGAAGTATTTAATAGTGCCCCACTCTGCAATCCTGCTTCTCATAAGAGAAAGATACGTATAAAAAGTCCTAATCCACCCATCCAATATCTATGCTACCAAGACCTACTTCCAGAAAAAGAATGATTTTATGTTGAGCATCATCCCAATTAGAGCTTCTGTATATCCCGTGATCGTATTCGTAAAAATCGTCCAGCCCAAGGGAAGAGAGGAATGACTTCTCTGTTCTCAACTCCACACCAAATTTCCTCGATATCTTAACTGACATGCTCCCAAGCCCCACTGTCAAATAACCGGTAACATCTCTCTGTACTTCACCCCGTAGGTATATCACTGCTGACCCCATTCCACAGTCTACCTTAAACTCTTCCGCATTGGAATTTAATAAGCTATAGACAGTAACATTACCCAGACCCGTCGATACCTCAAAATTCCTCAGCTCTTCCTCGTTCTTCTCACCAAAACGAACCTTTACATCACTCAAGCCAACGGACATTTCAAAATCTCTGAGTTTCATATTCGTAAAATCGAGATCCCCGGAACCAAGACCAAGGTTTATCTCAAAATCATAGGGAACCAGTGTCGAGAAATTCAAAACCCACTCATTCCTTAGATTTTTTCCAACACCGCTATCCCTGAAGCCAAAAAACTTTTTCCCCTCTTGCTTCCTCGATTTCAATTTCAGACGTCCCTTAGACCCGAGCTGAAAATACTCTATCAAAGGCTTATACTCATCACTTGAGTAACTCACAACCGCCCTCAGGATATACTTACTATCCTCCATAGGAAAGACATTTACCCGTCCCAAGCCAATATCCATACTAACGTCAACAAGCTTCTCTCCCTTATACGGGATATCTTTCTCCAGTTTATTTTCCCTTGCAGAAACGAAAACTACCAAAACAAGGAAAACTAAAACGAGCCGCCAACAAGCTATCCACTTCATCACATGCCTCTATCTCTTAAAACTTCTTTATAAAGATGTCTCCCTCACCTGTCTTTAATTCTACTATATCTCCCCCACCATTTATATCACCAGTAGCTCTCAAAACAATTTTCCTTCCAGCTTCTTCTTCTTTCATAGAAAGGGGAAAGTCCGAGTGTACACTGTACTTCCCCCGGGATCTCTTTCTCATCACTATCTCAGCCCTTACCGTAGCTTTACAACCTTTAGGGAGGTACAGAGTGATATTCCCTCCGCTCGACTCCAGCTCCACAGTGCCAAGGCTTCCATCTTCCCTGCTGTATTTCTTAACCCACACATCACCCCCTGACGTAGTAGCATCTATTTCTCCTATCGCCTTTTTTACTTCCACATCCCCTCCAGAGGTATTGAGAACTATGTCCCCTCCAGAGTACTCTACAAAAATATTCCCCCCGGATGTAGAAATATCCCCGTAACCATCAATAGAGTCTATCTTTATATCTCCGCCAGATGTCTTCAACGTTGCGTCACCAGCGATACCTTCCACCTCAATATCTCCACCAGAGGTCCTCAGGTATATATCCGCTAACAAATCTCTCACGATAATATCTCCTCCAGATGTTTTCCCGAAAACTTTTTTTCCTCTACAACCCATAATCTCTATACTCCCTCCAGAAGTGTGCAAATCACAAGTTCCCTTTACTTCGCGAAGCCATATATCTCCTCCAGATGTACTAACATCGATATTCCCATCAACACGGGAAATTGTAACATCCCCTCCACTTGTACTGGCTGTCACGGGTCCCTCTACATCTTTCACTTCGATATCTCCTCCGGATGTCTTGAGGATGACCTGCCCCTTTATATCTCCAACCTCTATATCTCCACCCCCTGTCTTAAGCTCCACCTTTCCAGAAACATACTCACATTCAACATCGGCACCGGAAAGCTCTCCTTTTATATCAGACTCCGTTGGGACACGAAGAACATACTCTATCTCCAGATCCGGGTTCCTGTTATTCCCCCGAATGACTATCTGATGTCCCTTCTGGAACATTGCCGCTTTGTTTTCTTCGAAAATCTTATGCAGGCCTTTCTTTTTTTTCAAAGACGAAACCTTCAGATAACAATGTTGCTCCAGCACGATCTTATCTGCACCACCTAACACCATAAGATCACCGTGAATGTCATCAAGTTCTACCCTGGGACGAAAGGAAACGTCAATAGAATCGACATAAACTACCTTCGCCAGGCCATTTTCGTATTCAAAATCCTGGCTCATCCCAAAAAGCAAAACCAAAGGAATGAAATAAAGAAAGAGAAAACTTTTTTTACCTGTCATCATGACTTCTCCTTTTCTCTATCATATAGTTTAGCAAGAATTTCTTTCGCTCTCATCTGTAAAGTTTCGCTGCTGTCCCTGTATGCCACCAGGGCAAAAATCGGAATCAAACTCCTGTCTCCCGTCTTACCCAAAACGTCAAGCGCTTGCATCCTTATCTTCTCATCAGGATCATTAAGCAGCACCTTTTTAAGAGCCTCTTTGACTTCCTCATCGCCCACAAACTCAGTCACGGCTTCTAAAGCCTGAACCCTCGGCCCCGGGTCCTTATCATTCAACAAAACCGCAAGGAAAACCTCTTTATTCTCCGCAAATCTCTTAGAAAGATAAAGCATCCGCACCGCTCTGACCCTCTTTTCAGGATCCCTATCATAAAGAGCCGAATATCTGAGCACATTTAAAATAACCGGATCGTCCAACCCTCCCGTCAGGTTCATCTCCTTGTTTATCTTAAAATCCACCTGTATCCAGCCATTGCCCGAGTCTCCCGCTTTTACTTCTTTCACGCCCTTGACTTCTAACTCCTTGGACCCCAGGAAGTAACCAGCCACCAGTTTCTTCAAATAATCCCTCTCTTCTCTTGACATTTCCGAGCGACTCTCTATCAAGCTTGCAAGAAGTCCCGGATCATTAAGAATCGCACTGCCCATCCATATCTTTCCAATAATGAGCCCAACAACAAACATTACCAACAGAGATGAAAATGCATAAACCGGCTTTGACATAGGATAATACAAAATTCCTATTACCTTCGTAAGAAACCCCTTCTTTAGCTCAGGAACATCTCTCTCTTCCTCCGTAAGTCTACCAATGACCTGCTCATTAAGCCTTTCCAGAATCAAAGGAGAAACCTGAGGCACCTCATCTTTATCCAGTAGTTTTCCAAAAGCATTTTGCTGTTTCAGAAATTCTCTACAGTAGGCACACTCTTTTACGTGCTCTTCAACCCTTAATCTCCTCACACCATTCAATTCCCCATAATAGTAAAGTAATAAATCTCCCCGTTTAAATTTTTTACACTTCATACCAAACTCTCTTCATAATAAGGTTTTAAGAGACTTTGAAGTTTTTTAACAGCCCTAAAAAGATATCTTTTTACCGTTCCTTCACTGCATTCAAGAAGCTCTGCAATTTCTCTTATCTTTTTTCCCTCATAATGCTTCATAATGAAAACGATCCTTTGTTGAGCAGACAACTTGGAGAGGGCTGCATATATCGCATCCTTAAGGCGCCTGCCCTCTTCTTCCTTAATAGGGTTTTCAGGGCAACCATTTTGAGCCGTTACCCTGTCCCAGGGTGTGGAATCTTCCTCACTCTCCAGATAAGAGAACCTCTTCCTCCGCCGATACTGACTAAAAGCTATATTGGCCATTATACGGTACACCCAGGTATAAAACTCACTTTCAAAGCGAAAACCTCCCAGGTTTCTATATACCTTCAGAAAAGTTTCCTGGTATAAATCTTCTGCATCTTTTATATTTCTTGTAAACCTTAGCGCCTGGTTCATAACCCTTTCACCATACCTTCTCATTAGCTCTGCAAAAGCCCGTTTATCTCCTGCCTGTGCTCTTAAAATAAGACTCTTATCCTCTAAGCTCATTCATCTCCGTTTAACTAAGCAAATGTTTAGACTCCATGCTTTATATTTCGTTGTCACCGAAAAATTAAAATTTTCCCTGTGGCAAGGCACTCTTTGCCCTTATACACCCCGACCAGATAGACTCCAGAGGGAACTGACCTACCCCTCTTATCAACACATTTCCACCCCAGCTCAAATTTTCCACAAACTGGGTAAAAATCAACCTTTTTCCGCCAGACTTCTCTCCCTCGAAGATCAAAAATTTTAAAAACAACTCCTTCAGGACTAAACCAACATCCTTTCACTCCAAAAACCAGCTTAGCAAAACCATTGGTTGGATTCGGCACAGACACAACTTTTCCAGCAGAGACCTCCATCTCTAACTCAGGCATCCTTAAAACAATATCAGCAATATCCGGGATGCCCCAACCATATCTGTTATCAGGTGATAAAGCCCTATTTCCCGCCAGTCTCAGTGCATTAAGAACATCAGCTGGCCCCCAGTCTGGATGAGCTTGAAGTATCAGGGCACAGCTTCCAGCAATGAGAGGGGTCGCAAAAGATGTTCCGCTCCCATATCCGAATAAAGAATCTTTTCCCCCATACGCTACAAAATTACCTATTCCCATCGCACAAACGTCCGGTTTAATTCTACCATCATAAGTAGGACCATGTGAGCTGAAAAGTGCGATTCTCCCCTCTGAATCCACAGCACCCACTGTTATAACACCAAATGCGTCTGCAGGCGTATAAAGCCCACCATCCTCATAATAATTTGCAAAGTTACCAGCTGCACTGACGACCACAACACCGCGGGAAAATGCTTTGTTCACAGCAATACTTAATGGAGCAGTCTTTCCATCAAGTACGCTAAAGGAATATGTTGTATCCTCAAAGTCCCTATATGCAAGTGAAGAGGTTATTATATCTGCCCCAAGTGAATCCGCCCATTCTATCGCAAAGATATAGTTATCCTCCTCTACCCGGGTCTCAGATGCTACATACTCCGTCTTAGCAAGTAAAAACTCGGCATCGTAGGCTGCTCCAACCAGCACTCCAGGGATATACCCTCCTATCAAACTCAGAACAGCAGTTCCATGATTCTCCTGCCCCTGGTCTTCTCCGGGTTCATCCTGTACATTGCCATCCCCATACACGAAGTCTCTTTCCGCAATCAGACGTTCTTCCTTGATAAACCGGGAAAACGCTATATGACTTTTCCTGAATCCCGTGTCAAAAACTGCTATCCTTACCCCTCTGCCTGTGTATCCTCTCCGGTGGAGAGACGGTATCTTCAACATCTCCAGCTGCGTCCAAGATTCTCCGTAGAATGTATCCCCTTCTCCCTTTTCAAGTTTCCTTACTACAGAGACTTTCCTCAAATCTGCTCTTTCAGAGGAAACCCAGCTTCTTACTCTATCAACCTTTTCAACGAAAGGCAGTCTCTCAATAACCCCTATCTCTCCAGGATCAACATAGCAACTAAAAGCACCCAGATACCTTGAATAACCTCTTATAGCATGAACATATCCCTCAAGCTTCTTTTTGAGAACAGATTCCGGCAAAAAATCCTCTTTCTGTAGAAAGGCATGTCTTACCTTTTGCAATCGGAGTCGGCCCCTATCACCATATAACACAGGCACCTTAAGATATTTCCAGAGACTGTCCTCTTTGATGTAAACCCACACCTTTATACCTTCCAAAAGTCTGGCGTGTCCCCAAAGCAAAGCCACCGAACACACCAGCGCTAGAGGAAGACGCAAACTACGCATAGCTTTCAAAAATTTTCAGAATCCCCAGCAGGCAAACTGGCTTAACCACCATCCCCGCGATAAGCGAAGCCTTCGCATGCCTCGCAGCTAAAGCATAAGCAAAAATATCTTTGCTCAACACAACCTTCTCAAAAAATTTAATAGCCTTTTTTTCAACATCTGTCAACACATCTAACTTCCTGGGCACCAGAAGAATTCCCCTGTCTACTTTCATCCCCCTTTTCGAAAGGAAATTCCCAAAACAGGTGTTAAAATCTCTGTCATACAAGTCCGACATATCAGGGAACCTTTCCTCTGTGTCGCTGAGCCGAATTCCTATCAAGGGGTTCTGCCCCGAGAGATTTACCTGATCATCTATGAAAAACACATCATTGTCCCCCTCATCTGACCCAGGACTCCCTCCACCGATGAGAAAGAACTTTTCACATCCAATCTTTCTCACAGCCTTCACAAGGGCAGCCTGTTCGTAAACGTCAGCAAGACGTGTTTCCAGAAAAATAACCTTTTCGCCTAAAAATCCAGCTTTAACTCCATCACTTATACTTCTACCTCCCCTAAAATCTACCTCCAGAGAAGATATTACACAGGATTCAATCTTCCTTGCCTTAAAGCTTTCAGGAAATTTCTCCACAAAAAATTCACACCCCCGATTCATCACTTCTTTCCTCTCGAAAGTCCGGGATCCCAGCCTCAACAAAATTCCTTAGTTTATACACAAGCTCTTCAACCTGCTTTATAATCTCATGTCTTTTTACCTTAAGTTTATCTATCTCCCTTTCTACCATATCTCTTTGCCTTTCAGCAGCTCTAATTATCTCCGCTGCTTTCTGTCTCGCTTCTTCTACAATTTCATCCGCCTTCCTTCTTGCCTGTTCTACAATCTCCCCCGGGCTCTTCCCCTCAAAACCTGGAACTTCGTACTCACCAAGCTTCTTTTGCAAACTCTCCAGCTCATCAGCCAGCATCTCGAGAAAATACCTTACCTCTACAGTATCATATCCACGAAGAACCTTATTAAACTCCCTTCTTCTTATCTCCTCTGGCTCAATCACAGGCACAGCTCCCCTAATCTCATCAACACCCTCACAAGAAACTCATTTAAAAAGTACAGCAAAACAATCGCCACAAAGGGAGCAATGTCTATGTGTCTTATGTGAAATATTTTCCTCACCCGCATCAAAAGGGGCTCAACAAGGAAAGCGAGAAGATGTCTTAAGGGGTTATTATGAAGCGAAGGAAACCACGTTAAAATGGCATCCAGAATAATAAGTAAAACGTAAATGTTTATCAAAAGGGAAATTATCTTCGCAACAGCAATTAAAAAGTAGCCTATAATAAACATGCCTCTACCCTCTCTCTCCGAAAATTGCACGCCCAATCCTTACCATGGTCGTTCCTTCCTCCACTGCTACCTCAAAATCATCGGTCATTCCCATCGAAAGAATCTCCATCTCCACACCTTCTATCCTATCCCTCCGCAAGTCATCAAAGATGCCAAACATTTTCCGAAAGGCTCTCCTAACTGCTCCCTTATCATACGTTAGGGGTCCTATTGTCATCAATCCCTTCACCTTTATTCCCCTCAGACAAGAAATTTCACCCACAAAGTCCTTTACCTTTTCAGGGGCAATTCCAAACTTCGTCGATTCCCCGGAAATGTTTACCTCCACCAAAACAGGAATCTGCTTTCCTTCCTCCTCCGAATAGGACGAAATTTTTCTTGCTATTTTAACAGAGTCTACAGATTGAATCATATCAAAGTAGCATACGGCCTTTTTTGCTTTGTTCGTCTGCAGATGACCTACAAGATGCCAGACTACTTTATCTTTCCCAACTGCTTCTATCTTGGGTATCGCCTCCTGGACCCTGTTCTCACCGATATCCTTTATACCCGATTCTATAGCGTATCTAATTAACTCTGGCGGTTTTGTCTTCGATACAGCTACGATTTTTACTTCCTCATTCTCTCGACCGGCTCTTACAAGAGCTTTTTGTATCCGCTCTTTTACCCGTGCGAGGTTTTCCCGAATCTGTGCAGAGGCAAAAATTTCTCCTCCGGTCATTTTTCTACCTACGTTTTTGCTACTTCCTCTTCCTCGGATTCCATAACACGGGTAACGGCGGAAATGCTATCTTCCTCATCGAGCTTAATAAGCCTAACCCCCTGAGTATTCCGCCCTATTATCCTGATATCGGACACAGGCAATCTTATCAACACCCCTTTCTCCGTGATAATCATCAAATCATCACTATCCAGAACTTCAATAAGAGCAACCATTTTCCCATTCCGAACCGTTGTTTTCATCGTAATAACCCCCAAGCCGCCTCTGTGGGTAACCGGGTAATCGCTTATACTCGTACGTTTACCGTAGCCATTTTCTGTAACAACAAGCAAAGAGCCCTCTCTTTTAACGACCACCATCCCAACAACATGATTGTCACTGCCCGGAAGTCTAATTCCTATTACACCTGAGGCAGTCCTCCCCATCGGACGAATATCCTTTTCGTTGAACCTAATAGCTTTTCCGTAAGCTGTTCCGAGAATAATATCCTGTCTGCCATTGGTTATCTGAACATCTATCAAATCATCGTCTTCCTGCAAGGTAATAGCCTTGATACCTGTTCTCCTAGGTCTGCTAAAATCCTCAAGAGGTGTCTTTTTAACAAGGCCTTTCTTCGTCGCCATCAGGACATATCTTTCTCCCTCAAAGTTCTTCACATTTATGACGGCCCTTACCTTTTCCTCAGGCTCTGTGTTTATAAGATTTACTATGGCTGTCCCCCGAGAAGCCCGCCCTGCCTGCGGAATTTCATGAACTTTCAGCCAGTAGCACTTCCCCTTATCCGTAAAAATCAAAAGATAATCATGTGTGGAAGCTATGAAGAGATTAGTGACAAAATCATCTCCTTTAGCCTTTGCACCTCTGCTACCTTTCCCCCCCCGGTTCTGCCTTCTATAGGCCGTTACAGGAAACCTCTTAATGAAACCGTTGTGCGTGATGGTAATAACCATATCCTCTTCTGCTATCATATCTTCTATTTTGAAGTCTTCCACATCATCAATAATTTCTGTTCTCCGACCATCCCCATATGTATCCTTTATTTCCTGAAGCTCTTTTTTCAAAATCTCCATTCTGAGAGACCTATTTGCCAGTATTTCCTTAAGCCTGGATATAAGCTTGAGAGTTTCTTTGTATTCCTGAACTATCTTGTTTGTCTCAAGACTTGTCAGCTTCTGAAGCCTCATGTCAAGAATTGCCTGAGCTTGCTTCTCAGAAAGCCCAAATCTACTCATAAGGTTTGACCTTGCTTCCTCAACAGTCTTTGATTGCTTTATAATAGAAATGACCTCATCTATATTATCAAGGGCTATTTTCAAGCCTTCCAGGATGTGTGCCCTGTCCTCAGCAACTTTAAGATCAAACTGAGTCCGCCTGACTATTATCTCGTGCCTGAAATCCACAAAGTGCTGAAGAATCTCTTTTAAATTCAAAAGTTTTGGAACTCCATCCACCAGGGCCAGCATATTTATTCCAAAACTATCCTGTAGCTGAGTATGAGAATAAAGCTGGTTCAAAATTACCTCTGCAACACCCTCTCTCTTGAGCTCTATCACCACTCTTATTCCATCTCGATCCGATTCATCCCGTATATCAGAAATCCCCTCTATAATTTTATTCTGCACCAACTTGGCTATCTTCTCAATCAGCGAAGCTTTGTTAACCTGAAAAGGTAACTCTGTTATGACAATGTTATCTTTCCCTCCCTTTGTCTTCTCAATACTCGCTCTTGCCCTTATCTTAATAACCCCTTTCCCCGTTCTGTAAGCATCCATAATCCCTTTCCTGCCCAGAATGATAGCTCCCGTGGGAAAATCAGGTCCCTGAATAAAAGTCATCAGATCATCAACACTACACTCGGGATTATCAACCAGATAAACAACAGCATCTATTAGCTCATCAAGCGAGTGAGGAGGGATATTTGTCATCATGCCTACAGCAATACCACTACAACCATTCATCAGAAGGTTTGGTATAGCAGCAGGTAAAACCGACGGCTCTTTTAGAGATTCATCAAAATTAGGAATAAAATCAACCGTATTTTTATCTATATCGCGGAGCAGTTCACCAGCTATTCTGCTCATCCTGGCTTCAGTATACCTCATTGCAGCAGGGCTGTCACCATCAACAGAACCGAAATTACCCTGCCCATCAATCAAAGGATACCTCATTGTGAAATCTTGAGCCATTCTCACAAGAGCATCATAAACTGCGGAATCCCCATGGGGATGATACTTACCAAGGACTTCTCCAACTATCCTTGCACATTTTCTCGTAGCTCTATTATAGGTAAGTCCAAGCTCCGACATACCATAGAGAATTCTTCGCTGTACAGGCTTCAGACCATCTCGAACATCCGGCAGGGCTCTTGCCACTATCACGGACATTGAATAATCCAGATAAGAGCCCTTCATTTCATCTTCAATACTGACCGGAATGATTTTCTCTCGCTGAAAATCAAAATTTACTTTGTTATTCATAGCTTACACATCCAAATTTCTTACAAATTTTGCATTCCTCTGAATAAAGTTGCGGCGGGGCTCAACATTCTCCCCCATCAGGATGGAAAAAATTCTGTCCGCTGCCACCGCATCATCCACACTAACCTGCAAAAGGGTCCTGGTCTCAGGATTCATCGTTGTCTCCCAGAGTTGCTCCGGGTTCATCTCTCCAAGACCTTTATACCTTTGTACAGAGATTTTCTTGTTACCATCCTTGCCTATCCTCTTAATAATGGCATCCCTCTCGTCGTCATCATAAGCGTAAAAAACCTCTTTCCCAGCTGCAATCCTGTAAAGAGGAGGTTGAGCTATGTAAATATGTCCATTTTCCACCAGTTCGGGCATATATCTGTAAAAGAAAGTCAAAAGGAGTGTTCGTATATGACTCCCGTCAACATCCGCATCTGTCATAATTATAATCTTGTTATATCTTAACTTCTCTATGTTGAAATCCTCCTCTCCCACCCCGGTACCAATCGCTGTGATGATAGTCCGTATTTCGCTATTGCTCAACACCTTATCTATACGAGATTTTTCCACATTGATTATCTTTCCTCTGAGAGGCAAAATAGCCTGATACCGTCTATCACGTGCCTGCTTGGCACTCCCACCAGCAGAATCACCCTCTACCAGGTACAATTCACACAACTCCGGTTCTCTCGAGGAACAGTCTGCCAGCTTCCCCGGTAAACCTCCACTTTCCAGTGCAGATTTTCTTCTTGCAAGCTCCCTGGCTTTCCTTGCCGCCTCTCTTGATCTCGCCGCACTGAGGCACTTTTCTACTATTTTCCTTGCGTCCGAAGGGTGCTTTTCCAGGTACTCAGAAAGCGCCTCCGAAACTACCGAATCAACAATGCCCTTTATCTCGGAGTTACCAAGCTTTGTCTTCGTCTGTCCTTCAAACTGCGGCTCTGTAACTTTTATACTAAGAACTGCTGTCAACCCCTCCCGCACATCTTCACCAGTAAAAGTGAAATTTTCCTTCTTAAAAAGTTTATATTTCTGGGCATAATTGTTCAGTGTCCGCGTAAGAGCTGCCTTAAAACCAACAAGATGAGTTCCTCCCTCGATAGTATTAATGTTATTCACAAAGGTGAGAATATTTTCCGTATAGGAGTTATTGTACTGCATTGCAAGCTCTATGGGAACACCATTTTGTTCCTTCTCAATCACAATGGGTCTGGAAATTATGGCTACCCTGGACTCATCAAGATATTTGACAAACTCTTTTAGGCCACCTTTGTAATGAAAAATTTCTTCCAGGCCTGTTCTCTCATCTACAAACTTTATTTCGAGCCCTTTATTCAAAAAAGCCAGCTCTCTCAGGCGTTCAATGATAATGTCACTATCAAATTTAATTTTCTTGAATATCTGGGAATCAGGTTTGAACTGCACGAAAGTGCCATGCCGCCTCGTTTTTCCAATAACTTTGAGCTCACTCTGCGGGAAGCCTCTCCTGTACTCCTGAAAGAAAACTTTCCCATCTCTATAAACCTCTACTTTCATCCACTCAGAAAGAGCATTTACGACAGATACACCAACTCCATGCAGCCCACCTGAAATTTTATAAACGCCCTTTTCAAATTTACTGCCCGCATGGAGTGTTGTCATCACAACTTCAACTCCAGGCTTTCCCACATCAGAATGAATGTCCGTTGGAATTCCCCTCCCATTATCAACGACAGTTACAAACTCTCCCTCGTGGATGCGGACTTCTATGGACGTACAGTATCCTGCCATTGCCTCATCAACAGAATTGTCAACTACTTCAAATACCAGATGATGTAAACCTCGCTTGCCCACATCCCCGATATACATTGCGGGTCTTTTCCGAACAGCCTCAAGACCCTTGAGCACCGTGATTGTCTTCGAGCTATATTCCGACACCTCTTTAAACTTTACTCCACTCACTTGAAAATAATCTCCTTTATTTCTGCTCCACTGACAATTTCTCTTATTCTTCTTAAGATTCTTTCCTTTTCAAGACAAAGTTCATTTCTCCATATGGGGGAGTCAACCTCAACGTATAATTTACCAAAGTCAATCCGGATCGGTCTGGTATGATTTGCAACCTCACTCCCCACTATTTTCTCCCAGTTGGCCAACACATAATGATTTTTCACGATACCAGCATATCCGTGGTTCTCCAGAAACTTTTCTATGACTTCTCCAAGACTTTTCATACGGTTACCTACGCCACATCAAGCTCAATAGCCTCTACTGTCACGTCCTTAGAAAAGTATGCCAGCACCCCTTTATCCGTTGTCGTCAAAATAATCTGACACCCCGAAACAAGCTTACAACACAAGTTCTGCCTATGATTTTCGTCAAGATAGGCAAAAACATCATCAAAAAGTAGAATGGGCCTCTCCTTGAGTCGATTATAGATAAACTCTGCTTCCGCCAGTTTTATAGCTACGAGAGCTATCTTTTGCTCACCCTGAGAACCTATATCCCTGATATCCTTACCATCGAAAATGATGCTTAGCCTTTCTAGATGAGGACCCGAGGTTGTCCTCGCAATAGCAACATCTCTTGGAAAATTTTCCAGAAGTTTCTTCTTCAGAACATCCTTATAATCTTCTTCAAGAGATTCTCTATCCAGCCTCATATCGTAAATTCTAACTCTCCCTGAAAGCTCCTCCATCTCTTTCCTAACAATACCTCTGAACTCCCTCAGAAAGTTCCGCCTCGCCGTATATATATATACAGCGCAATCTACCAGTCTTTCATCTATAGCTTCCATAAGCACGTCGTAATCAAAAAAAGCTTTCCTCTGATAGTCCTTTAATAGTTCATTTCTCTCACGTAGAATATTTCTATAGTCAATGAGCTTCTTCAAATATTCTCTATCCGTCAAAGAAATCACCCTGTCTAAAAATTTCCTCCTCAAGAGAGGACCACTCGAAGAAATATTCTCATATTCGGGTGAAAGAATCACAATAGGAATCTTCCCTATTATCTCCGTTAGCTTTTCAAGTTTCTCGCCGTTGACAAAAGCCTTCTTACCAACATCTTTCTGGTAGTTAAAATTTACCAATAATTTTTGTTTTTTCGAATTGTAAAATTCTCCAAACACATGGAAATGCTCCTCGGAAAAACTGAGCATATCCCTGTCGCTTGAGGTTCTAAAGCTTTTTGATATACCCAGAAAATAGATAGCTTCCAGTATAGAGGTCTTTCCAGTACCGTTAGGTCCAAAAATAATATTTACACCTTCGCTAAAATCGAAATCGGAGGACTTATAATTTCGAAAATTTACTATCTTTAAATGCTTTATATGCATCAAAAATAGTTCTCACAAATCTTATCATTCTTCTGCCATCCTGATCGGCATAACCAACATTATCATTTCCTCATTGTCCACATTTTCCAGCGGCTTTAAGAGGGCTGGGGAGGTCTGCGTTTTGAACTCAAAGGTGAACTTCTCAGAATCTACATTTCTAATTAGCTCTTTTAAAAACTCTGAATTAAAGCTAATACTAAAAACATCACCTGAAAAACTTCCGTCGAATTCTTCTTCACCTGAATTTCTATTTTCCTCATCAAAAGCCTTCATCTTCAACATACCCTCTGGTTCAAGATTTAAAACAATTTGGTGCGTTGCCTTGCTGGAACAAATAGAAACTCTCTTCAGAACGGATAGAAAAGTTTCAACTTCCGCTTCCAGAACTTTATCATTTTCCTGAGGTATTACACTTTCGTAGTCAGGAAATCTTTCATTAATCAACATGGAATAAACCACCATGGAATCCATCGTTAAAACAATGTGCTCACTACCTATACCTACCCTTACTTTTGATCCTTCTCGCAGGTAAGTTTGAACAACATTTAAAAATTTAGTTGGAACTATTACTTCTCCGTTAAAGTCTCCCGGATCTATATCATATCTCTTCAGACATACAAGCTTATGACCATCAGTGGAAACAGCTCTCATTTCTCCATTTTTAAATTGGAAAAGAACCCCCATGAGAGCAGGTTTAATTTCATCTCGCGCTACAGCAAAAATTGTTTTCTTTATTATCCGGGATAACAACCCTCCATCAATTTCAAACTCATAAAGAATATTTACATTTGGTACTGCAGGAAATTCTTCACCAGGTCTTCCCATTATTTCATATTTACCTCTATTAGTGAGTACCGTTACGACTCCCTCGTAATCTGCTTTCAGGCTTATAATTCCTGACTCCAGTTCACCAATAAGTTCCGCAAAAAGCCTGGCGGGAATAGCTATATTCCCATCTTCCATGCCACTTACATCCATACTTAGATTCATAACAATGTCTACATCTGCACCTTTCAAACAGAGCTTGTTACCTTCAAGAGAGAGATACACACAACTAAGAATTGGAGTTGTAGTACGTGTGGGAGTTACTTTTAATATTTTAAGAAGATGTTCATGCAAAGAGTTTTTATCAACTTTGAAATACATATCCTACTCCTTTAAATACTCAAGCGAATTTTATTCAAATATATACTTTATATCAAGTTATAAATTTGTAGTTCTATTTAAATGAACTGTTGATTTGTTGAAAGAGTAGTTTTTCTGTGGTTTTTAGCTTCTTATAACGTTTTTGTTTGTTGATAAGATGTTGATAAATGGTTAAGCGTTGAATAAATGGAGAAAAAAATTTTTTATTCATAGCAGAAGGTTCTTTACTAACATCTTATTAACACATTACTTGCTCAATTACGGGTTTTCTTTTATCTCTATGTAAAAGTTTTTTTTCAACTTTTCTATCCATTCGTTGTAGAGCTCATTTCTCTTGAGCTGGATAGCAAATTGTTCCAGCGTTGACCATTTATCATCGTAAATGGCATTGAGTTTTATTATATGGAAACCCATTTCTGTTCTGAAGGGTTGACTTATTTCACCTGGCTTGAGAGTGTCTATGACGCTTATGAATTCCTTTTGTTTTATTTGATTCTTTGGCATTCTTTCTATTCTTCCGTAGTTTGTTTTTGCATCCGGATCGTCGCTGTATTTATAAGCTGCGGAGTCAAAAGGAATTTCTCCACGGAGAATTGCATTTCTTATTTTTTTTATTTTTTTGAGAGCTTCCTCAACGTTTTTATCTGATATTTTCGGTCTTATTAGGATATGCTTGACCCTTATTTTTTCTCCTTTTCTATCCACAAATTTGATGAGGTGGAAACCAAGGTCTGTTTTGATCACGTCACTGATTTCCCCTGGAGAGAGGGAAAAGGCTACTTCTTCGAAGCTTTTTATGAAATCGCCCCTCTTTATGTATCCGAGGTCTCCCCCATATGGTGCTGTGCCGGGATCTTCTGAGAATTTTTTCGCCAGTTCCTCAAAAGACTCTCCCTGTTGTATGAGAGTTTTTATGGAATCTAAAAGGTTTAAGGCCTTTTTTATTTCACTTTCACCAGGTTTTATCTCTATTAGAATGTGGCTGAAATCCACAACAGGGGGGATTTCAGGAAGGCTGTCCTTGTAAGTTTCATAAAACTTTTCCACTTCCTGTCTGGTTACCTTGATGTCGTTAAACTTCTGCCCCTTTAGTTTTTCAACCAGGAGCATATTTCGTATGATAGGTCTATAGTCTCTTTTTATCTTGGACAGAGGAGCGCCCAGAAACTCTTCTGCCTTTTCTTGTGAGCCTGCTTGCTGAATGATGTAATCTATTCTTTGATTTAAAACATCCTCTACCTCTCTATCACTTACCTCAATACTTTCTATTTTTGCCTGTTCTACAAGAATTTTGTCTTCTATAAGGGCCTTGAGAGCCATATTCCGAAGGGTGTTGTACTTTTCTTTATCCAGGGTGGGGTTTATTCCGAGCTGAGAAGCATTGAGCCTGGCGAGCTGGTCAACCTCGCTGAGTAGAATTATGTTGTCTCCAACTATGGCTGCTATTCCATCTATGAGTTCCTGACCCAAAAGAACTCCAGACAGCAGTAGAAAAATAAGAAGTCTTCTTTTTAGCATAATGTGTCTCCGTTTACTTTACGACCTCTGTTTTTATTTCATATTTGTACTTTGAGAGAAGACTGTCTACTAGGGTTTCGTAAGCCTTCTGAATTTTGAGCTGTGTTAGTCGATGAATTATCTCGTCTCTTACCTCATCAAGAGGCTTTATAGTCCCCTTTCTTTTTATTTCCAGAATTTTTATCACGTGGTATCCGTAGTCTGTGGCTATAGGTCCCAGTACTTTTCTTACCGGGGTTTCAAAAATGGTCTTGTCGAGCTCTGCAATGGGCTGTCCTTTTGTTATGACCTTTGTTTCGAACCTATATTTTCTATGGAGTTTTTCCAGCTCATTGATGTTGTTCGATAGAAAGACTGTTTTGATTCTCTTTGCTTCTTCAAAACTTTTTACAACGATGTGTACCACTTTTGCCTCATCGCGGTGTCTGGTAAAGAGCTTTCGGTGGCTCAGGTAGTAATTTCTTATTTCCTCATCGCTTGTTTTCACTCTTGAATTGACAAAAAACTTTATAAACTCGTCGATCACAAGCTGCTTCTTGTAATCCTGTACCTTCTTTTCAATAGTTTTGTCTTTATCGAAATGGTACTTTACTGCTTCTTTGTATAGCACTTCATCCACTATCCAATTTGAAACGTAATTCTTGAGATTTTGCGGTGTACTGATGTCGAATTCTGGCATGTCTTTTGACGTAAGAAAAGAGTTTCCCACTCTTGCAATATAGTCTTCTGGAAGTTTTTCTTTTGAACAGCTGAGAAACAAGACGAGCATTAAGGTGCTTGTAATCATACGGGTTTTAAACATTTAGTTTCTCCCAGTGTATTTTGAGTTTGAATTTTTCTGAGAGAGAGTTGAATATGTTTTCTTCGAGCTTTTTCCTTGTTTGTTCGAGATAATCGGCTTTGACCTTACTTTTTACCTCCTGGAACGGATAAGGTGAAGCCTCTTTCTTCTGGTAGACTTTAAGAATAGCAAAAGATTTACCATAGGGAATAAGTTTGCTATAGACCTTCCCTGGGGGAGTCTGCATAGCTATCTTACCAAGATTAAGGTACTGTTTATCCGAAATATAGCCGAGGTAGCCTTTCTGACTTTTGAAAATTTCGGTGTATTTTTCTGCAAGCTTTTCGAAATTCTCTCCAGCAAGGGCTTTCTTAAGTATTTCTTTTGCGAGGGGTTCGGAAGAAACTATTATAACACGGACTTCCGCCTTGGGTGGTTCCATGTACAAAGAATCTTTATGCTTTTGGTAGAAAAGAAAGAGGGAAGAGTCATCTGGGGAAACGCTATTTACGATTTCATTGGTTCTGTACTCCTTTATCAGTATTGTTCTGAAGAATTTTTCATACCGGGAAGAAAACTCTTTCGTTGTGTCGAGCTTCATCCTTAAGGCTTTCTGGTATATTAAGTCATTGACAACATCTTCTTCGAGAAAGGTTGTTAATGACAAAGGGGAAAAAAGAGAGCTTAGGAATCTTTTCGGGCTGTGCTCGTATTTTAGGATGAGGTCTTTTTTAGTATATTTTCCACCTTTCCAGGTGATTAGAACCTCATTTAGAGGAAACAGTTTCAGGATTTTTATGCCGTCTACTTTTTCCCCTTCTTTTCGCAGGCTTTTCACCTTTCTTCCGTAGTAGTCTGTCAGCCTGGCTATTGCGAATTTTTTTGGGGTGATATCATAATCGAATTTTATTAGATTTACCATTTCACGGTATTTTTTTCTAATTTTCCTGAGATTGGTCTTTACAAAAGTGTCTTTCAGAAAATTACGGTATTTTTCAAAAGGGGGAAGTTCTCGTTCTGTTACTGAATCAACTTTGAGGATATGATATCCCATACTGGAAATTATAGGTTCGGATATATCGCCTGGCTTTAGAGAATATACAGTTTCTCGAATAGCAGGTAACATTGTATTCCACGTGAGGTTTCCCAAGAGCCCCCCTTTGTCTGCTGTTTTTTTGTCACACGAGTATTTTCTGGCTAATTTCTCAAAAGAGGCGCCTTTTTTTAGTTCCTGGTAGATCCTTTCCGCTTCCTGGTATGCAAGTTCTTTTGAGTACCCCATCTTTGTTCTGAATGATATAAGAATATGACGAAGAGTGATCACCTTCTTGAATTTTTCGTAGAGATCCCTAAGGGTGTCTTCGGTTACAAAGGAGTCAAGAACAGTTTTTTCGAAGTAGATGTTAATAAGAGAGGTTTTTTTAAAATCATTCAGCTTTTTTGCAATTTTACTTTGTTTATTATAGCCTTTGTCTATAGCATCTTTAAGAAATAGTTCTTCTTTGCAAAATTCAAGAATTTTCTTTTTGCGGGAATTCTCGCCAAGGTTTATGAAGGAGTCTCGAGGTATGTATTTGTAGAGATCTTTTGTGGTGTAGTATTTAAAGTTTGTTGTGATAATAGCGTCTTCAGGATACTTTGTGCACGAAATAGCAAGCAGAGAAATAACAATAGCTATTGGAAACCAGCGGTTTGCCTTCATTTTGCACTCCATTCTTGAGTTCAAGCAACTCTTTTTAAGTTAAGATTATAAAGGAGTTTTAACAAGAATTCATTGAGTTCTTTTATGTTATGTTTTCTTATGAAGAGTATCACTGAATAGCGATCTTCCGGGGTGAATTTGAATCCTATTCTGGTTTCTGAATGTAACTTTTTCAGGATTTCCAGAGGGTGGTTGTTTAAAAGGGGAGACCTCCTGTCAAATTTTACTAAGACGCTATTTTCTCGAAAAGAGACTTTTTCGAACATCAACTTCTGGCACAAGAGTCTGGTGGTAAATAGGTTTAGCAGGTTTATAACTTCTGAGGGAGGGGGTCCGAACTTATCTCTTATGTCCTCGAAGATGAACTTTATTTCTTCCGGTTCGGTCGCAGCTGAAATCTTTTTGTAGTAGAAGATCCGGATAGAATCATTTGAAATATAAGAGGAAGGTATCAGGCATGGTAGTGGGAAAGAGATATCTACTTCGAACTCTGATTCTAAAGGAGCTTTTTCCTTTTGTTTGCTGGAGTTGGTTCTGTATGTTTCCAGAGCTTCTTTTAGAATCCTAATGTACATGTCGTAGCCGATGGCGTTTATATGTCCGCTTTGTTCCAATCCAAAGACGTTACCTGCGCCCCTAACTTCGATATCTTTCAGAGCGATCTGGTATCCTGAGCCAAGAGCTGTAAATTTTTTTATAGCAATCAGTCTTTTGAGTGCAGTTTCTGACAGCTGTGAGGGTTTGTTCACGATCAGGTAGGCAAAGGCTTTTCTTGTGCCCCTTCCGACTCTCCCTCGTAGCTGATAGAGCTGGGAAAGACCGAAGTTGTGGGCATTGTTAATAAAGATAGTGTTAACGTTTGGCAGATCTATTCCAGATTCGATGATAGGTGTTGTAACAAGTAGATCTACTTTTCGGTTGATAAATTTGTGCATCGTATCTTCGATTTTTCGGGGTGGCATTTGTCCATGAACAAAATTGATTTCCAGGTCAGGAAAAATCTTTTTTAGCTTTTCCGTTAGGGAAATGATAGAGTTTACTCTGTCGTGTACAAAATAAATCTGCCCTCCTCTGGAAATTTCTCTATATACACCATCTTTGATCTTCTCAATATCGAAATTGATGATTTCTGTGTGGATGGGGTGTCTGAATTTCGGGGGCGTGTTTATAAGAGAGATGTCTCTTGCCCCTATTAGGGAAAGGTAGAGAGTTCGTGGTATTGGCGTAGCCGAAAGGGACAGGACGTCAATGTTCAGCCTTAGCTTTTTAAAATGCTCCTTTTGTTTTACGCCAAAGCGTTGCTCTTCATCTATTATGAGCAAACCGAGATTTTTGAAGCAAATATCTTTTGATAGGATCCGGTGTGTTCCAATGAGGATATCTATTATTCCGCTTTTTACCTTTTCGATTATTTTTCTTTGCCTGTCCTTCGGGATAAATCTTGAAAGGACCTCTATATTTATGGGATAGTTTTTCAGTCTTTCTTTAAAAGTTCGGTAGTGCTGTTCTGCAAGGATTGTGGTTGGTACCAGGAAAGCGACCTGTTTTGAGTCACATACTGCTTTAAAGGCAGCTCTAAGGGCAACCTCTGTTTTGCCGAAGCCGACATCCCCACACAATAGCCTATCCATTGGGTAGGGCTTTTCCATATCTTCCTTTATTTGCTCGATGGCTTTGATCTGGTCGGGGGTTTCTTCGAAAGCGAATTCCGATTCCATCTCCAGCTGGAGTTCCGTATCCGGTGAGAAAGAATGCCCTTTTGAGTTAAGTCTCTTAGCATAAATTTCCACAAGTTCCCTTACAATCTTTTCCGCTGTTTTTCTCGTAGCACTTTTCAATCGTTCCCATTCACCTGAGCCGAGTTTGTTGAGAAGAGGAGGAGTTTTCCCTGTGCCATAGTACTTATTGAGCTGGTTAAAATTTTCCACCGGTACGTAGAGTTTGTCTCCTCCACGATATTCTAGAACCAGACATTCCCTTTCGGCGCCGAAGGCGTAGATTTTCTGAAGTCCCTGGAGTTTGCCGATACCGTAAGCTGAGTGGACGAGATAATCGCCCGGGGTCAGATTTTCGAGGTTTATCTGTTCAATGTAGCTTTCCTTTACGGTTTTGGGAAGTTGCCTGTAGGTGCTTATCTTTTTTCCTGAGAAGTAGCTTGTGGAAAAGATGTATACTCCCTGTTCAGGGATAAAGAAGCTTTCGTGTAGAGGATTAGAGATGATTTGGGCTGTATTGATGTGCCGGGTTTTCAGTATTTGCTGGATATGCTTGCTCTGTGTTGGAGTGTCTGAGAATATAAGAATTGTAGGGTTCCGGTCTTTTTTTTCTATTTCCAGAATTTCCTTTATAAAACTGGAGAATCGATTTTTCCCATTTGGTATAAAAAATGGGAGGGTGTATTCGGGATCTTGGAGATCGTTTACAGCAATTGTTTTTACTTTATCAGGAAGGAGGCTCTGAATTTTCTCGTAGTTATCTCGGTATCTGTCGTGGTGGAGGAAAATAATGATTGACTTTGTTGGTATGATTCGAGGTAGAGGATATTTTTCCTTTGCTTTCAGACTAATGATCTCTGGATGTATAACGATGTTTTTAAGTTTTTTCAGGGAGCGCTGGGTTTCTGTATCGAAGTATCTGATAGATGTGATAG
>Ga0136651_10000481_pt1 | contig 21922 bp, 24 predicted proteins | sample Mar14236cmmetaG_FD_94867 | JGI IMG/M metagenome (GOLD analysis project Ga0136651, IMG submission 94867) | Marine hydrothermal vent microbial communities from Guaymas Basin, Gulf of California to study Microbial Dark Matter (Phase II) - Marker... ... | reverse complement strand
AGAAAATTATGTGAAAAACCTGCAATTTAAACAATATCTTGTTCCTTGTAATAATCCTTACGCTTAAATCCAATAAAATGATAATAATCTAATGCTCAAAATAAAGTTTTTCAGGGCTGACTACTTAAGAACTTTCATGCTATAGCAGTAACTTAACATTCCGATGTTGAGTCTGTACATAATACGCAAGATCGGAATCTTGCGTTACTTTTTCTGTTACATTTCCTGAGTATAAAATTCATAAAACCCGAGTCAGGTTTAGAATAATACTATTGAATTAAAGAAATACTTAACAATTTCACTGAGGTAATTCTGTCATATTGCAAAACAACATTAAAAAATCTAAACTCGACTCAAGTTTGATGCTTCTAAAATCTCAAATCGTTGTTCTTCATCCATCGTTCAAAAACTTCGTCATGGAATGGTCCATGACGACTCCATTAAAATTTAAGGGAAGCGGCTCCCAGCTGAGTGAAAGCCACTGACAGATATTTTCTGTGTATCTCCGTGTCCTCTAATTAATTCGTGTTAATCCGTGGTTTAAATTACTTTTGTGCTTTTCGTGTCTTTTGTGGTTTCATATAATAAAAATGCACGGCATCATTAGACACCGTGCTTTATGTATTTGGGGGTTATTGAATTACATAATACCGAGGAACTGCTGAATTGCAGGTGAGAACGCAACGATCATTCCGGCAAATACAATACTGACCATACTCATAAGTTTAATAAGAATATTTATCGAAGGACCTGCAGTATCTTTGAAGGGATCGCCGACCGTATCACCAACAACACATGCTTTATGAACTTCAGAGCCCTTACCGCCGTAGTGACCGATCTCGACATATTTCTTTGCATTGTCCCATGCACCGCCAGAATTGTTCATCATAATAGCGAGCGTGAAACCGGTTGTCAATCCCCCTGCGAGGAGTCCCATCACACCAGAAACACCAAGTATGAGACCAACAACAATAGGAGTAAGAATACCAACGAGTGCTGGAGCGACCATTTCTTTTTGGGCACCCTTGGTGGAGATAAGCACACATTTTGCATACTCGGGCTCGGTGGTTCCTTCCATGATGCCAGGAAGCTCTTTGAACTGTCTGCGCACTTCCGCAACCATATCACCTGCAGCACGTCCCACTGCCTTAAGTGTGAGTGCAGCAAAAACAAAGGTAACCATTGCACCGATAAAAATACCGATCAGCATTTTAGGATTCATCAATGTAATGTTATAATGTTGTACAAAATCAGCAATCGTTGCAGTACTCAGATCAACACCAGCGATCACTGTCTCACCGGCGAATTTCAGACCTGTTCGGACTTCTTCAAGATAGGAAGCGAGAAGCGCCATTGCAGTGAGTGCTGCGGAACCGATAGCAAAACCTTTACCAGTTGCAGCAGTGGTGTTGCCAACTGAATCCAGTGCATCGGTACGTTCACGAACTTCCTTGGGAAGCTTGGACATCTCTGCATTTCCACCTGCATTATCGGCAATGGGTCCAAATGCATCCATGGCAAGAGTGACACCAAGTGTAGAAAGCATTCCTACTGCGCCGAATCCGATGCCATACAATCCCATTTCTGGAATACTGAAACCTTTACTTACTGCAAATGCAGCGAGGATACCAATCGCAATAATAATGACCGGAGCTCCGGTAGATTTCATACCAACCGCGAGACCGTCAATTATAACCGTAGCAGGACCGAATTCTGCCTGTTTTGCGATACCCTTTGTCGGTTCATAACTATAAGAAGTAGATCGTTCAGTGAATACACCTATGAGAATACCGGCAAGCAGTCCGATGACTAACGCAAAGAATACGCCAAGAGAATATTCTGGGGGAAGCATCCAACGTGTGACAAAGAAAGCAACAATAGCTATCAATATTGAGCTGCCGTATACACCTTTGTTGAGCGCAAACATAAGATCTTTTGTGGTTGCATCTTCTTTTGTAGAAACAAGAAAAATGCCTATGATGGACAGAAATGCACCGATTCCCGCGAGTACCATTGGGGCTGTTACAAAACGTATGGCTGAGTCACCAAGTGCGGGAAAGCGTGCTACGATTTGTGTGAACGCAGCCATTCCCAGGGCAGCAGTTGCGAGTATTGAACCAGCATAGGATTCATAGAGATCCGCACCCATACCAGCAACATCTCCTACATTATCGCCAACATTATCTGCGATGGTTGCTGGATTGCGAGGGTCATCCTCAGGGATTCCGGCTTCAACCTTTCCAACAAGATCAGCTCCAACATCAGCAGCTTTGGTATAAATACCTCCACCGAGACGTGCAAACAATGCCTGTGTGGACGCACCCATTCCAAAACTCAACATGATCACTGTGATAGTATGAAGGTCCATCTTGAAGGCATTGAGTACGAAGAACCATGCAGAAATATCAACGAGGGCAAGTCCTACAACTACCAATCCCATTACTCCACCAGCCCGGAATGCAATGGTGAGTCCCTTATTCAGACTCTGGCGTGCGCCCTCTGCAGTTCTGTTCGAGGCAAGTGTGGCAGTATTCATGCCGATCCATCCTGCCAGACCGCTGAAAAATCCGCCGGTAAGAAATGCCCACGGAATAAGCGGGTGGAGTACTTTCAGCACCCATGCCATGATATTGAACACAATAAAGGCAACGATAAAGAATATTCCAACGCCCTTATATTGCTGTTTGAGATAAGCAAATGCTCCCTCACGAACATACTTTGCGATCTTCTGCATCTGATCATTACCGGGTTCTGCTCTTTTTACACTTTTATAAAGAATAAAAGCAAAAACCAGAGCCAAAATCGCACCAAAAGGAGCAACAAACCATATAATAGGAATGTTCATTAAGTATCCTCCTGAATGTCATTTTGATTTTGGGTCACATTTTTAAGCAAGGATTGGTTTGTCAAGGATAGGCACATTTGTACAAAAGAAGAAGAAAATATATACTATTTCTAATATTAAATTTTTCAATTAAAACATAATTACACAGTCAATTTTATGTGCGTTAGGTAAATTTTCGATAATTTTTCGAACATTATAAATCTTTCTCAGAAACAGGGATACCCCCAAAAATTTGGAGGTAAATCCCGAGAAGTAATGTAAATGGATGGTTTGCAGGATTCTTGGAGTGGAAAATTGCTTTTTAGAAATCTATTTTTTTTATCCTTCTTTGCTTTAGTCATCCTGATCCGCCGGCTGGCGAAGAGGGATCTCCCATACTTTGTGAATCATTGTTATGCTAGTACTTTGCAACGATATGCACCATCCCTCATCTTTTGTTATTATTAGGTTGTTTTTGTGTAATAATGAAAAAATGCAATGCCCCTGAAAAATTCTGGGGGTATGCATGCTTTCTCAGAAAAACTTGACACATTGATTATCACTAAATGTTTTACCGTCCAAATAAATTCCTTCTTAAAAAATCTATATGAATAGACCTAAATGCGTAAGTGAGAAAGGATAGAGATGGTCGTTTCAAAATCCGATCTAAAGAAATTCTTTACAAGCATACAATCGGAGTTCGATGTTTTTGTACCCTATGAAACTGAACGAGAAGTCGACAATCTTGTTATCAAGAAATTTGATCCCGAAAAAGAATATGTATTAGAAAAATACCGAACCGTCGATCCAGTCAGAACATTGTATTACTTTCCTTCAGAAAGTGTGCTTCCCCCATCACCAAAAGATAAAAAAAGAATCATCGCAGGTGTGAAGAATTGCGACCTAATGGGACTTGCAGTGCTTGACGACGCACTTCTGAAAGATAATTTTGTTGAACCGAATTACAGTCAGTGGAGGAAAAATTCATATATTATCAGTTGTGACTGTACTGATGCACTTTCCACTTGCCATTGTGTATTGCTCGATAACAATCCTTATCCTATAAAAACTGATGATGGAGATGCGCTATTTGATATCAATCTATCTCCAGTGAATAATGGCTACATCATCAAAGTGGGCAGCAGAAAAGGTGAAGAGCTGCTACAAAAGATAAAAGAAGTATGTTCGCTCAAAGAAGTAACGGTTCAAGATAAAGAAACTCGGGAAGCACAACGTGCAGAGGTACGCAAGAAGGTCATGGATATTAATGCTGATTTTACACCAGATAGAAACTACGACGTTATTTCTGAAAATAAAGAACCTTCCGTGTGGAAAGAGTTTTGTGTTGAATGTGTGCAATGTGGAGCATGCACAAATATCTGCCCTACTTGTTACTGCCTGATTCTCAATGACGAAAGTACAAAAGAGGAGTTCAAGAAAGTTCGCTCATGGGACTCCTGTCAGTTGGCTGGCTACGCTGAGGTTGCTGGAGGGGGAACTCCCAGAGAATATAAATGGGAAACCTTCAGGAATCGCTATCAATGTAAGCATAATTTTATGAAGTTTAATTTCGATAAATTAGGTTGCACAGGATGCGGAAGATGTATTTCATGCTGTCCTGCCGAGATCGATTTACGAGAAGTAATCCAAAGTTTACAGGAGGTTTAGTTTGTCAGACAAAAACCCCTATGACGTTTTAAAAGCAGATGTTCTGGAAGTTATTGAAGAATCTCCAACCATCAAATCTTTCTATCTTAAGCCAGAGAAACCATTTGAATTTGCCACCGGACAGTTTATAGAGCTTTCTTTACCCGGTATTGGCGAAGCGCCATTCACTCCTTCATCCTCTCATTATGAAAAAGAAAAGATGTGGGTCACCATTATGAATGCAGGTTTTGTAACAAATGAAATTCATAAGGTGAAAAAAGGAGATGTGATGGGCATTCGCGGACCCTACGGACGGGGATACCCACTCGATGTTTTCAAAGGTAAAGATGTACTATTACTCGGTGGCGGTGTGGGACTTGCTCCCCTTCGATGCCTGCTGCAGACAATGCTGCATGATGTGGATGACTACAAGAGCATCACAGTATGCTTCGGAGCACGAACTCCCGCAGATATGATCTATAAAGATCAGATCGATGATTGGACTAAGTACAAAACTGTTGCACATCTATGTACCGTTGATAATTGCAAGGAAGCTGACAACTGGAATGGCAGAACCGGAGTCGTGACCGTCCTGCTGGATGATATAACTATTGATCCAAAGGACGCTATCGCCGTAGTTTGCGGACCACCCATCATGATGAAATTCGGAACCTTTGCTCTTCTTGATAAAGGATTCAAAGCAAGTAATATTTATCTCTCTATGGAAAAGAAGATGTATTGCGGATTCGGTCAGTGCCGTCATTGTGTGATGGGTAAGTACTATGCCTGCAAAGATGGTCCTGTGTTCACCTATGAAGAGATAAAGAACGAAGAAAAAATCTGGGATTAATCTCTCTCTATATATAAAGGAAAGAACGTATCATGAAAAGATTATTAGTTGATATACCAAAGCTTCTCAAAGAAGAGAGTCTTGAGTCTATTGATTGCGAATACCTGTATCACGAAGGTGCTAACAGGGGTGTTTTCTCGATCGTTGAGATTGCAGAATTTGGTGCCTATTGCCGTGAATGTAAAGAATCTTTCTGTATAGAAGCATGTCCAAAAGATGCGCTTGAACACACGAAAACAAATATGATACTTCGCCATAACATGCGCTGTGTAGGATGCAAAAGTTGTGCACTCGCATGTCCTTTTGGCACGATCTTTCCAGAAACAATAAACTATATATCCCAGAAATGCGATTTTTGTTTGAACCAGCTACGTGATGATCCTGACTATGTTCCACTTTGTGCAAAAACCGCTCCTAATGATTCCCTAACGATGATTGATATTGATGAAGATGATCCAAATAATAATATTTATCTTGTAGGCAGTAGGATGGCTGTGAAGACGCATCACTGGCGCAACAAAGTCGGTAAAACTAATAAATAACTGAATGATGTGGTTCAGGAGATAATATGCTAAAATATTTATTCTACTTGTTCGTGTTCCCTGGATTCCTTTTTGCATCTGCCTTTGGACTTATCGTTGGTTGGATAGAAAGAAAAGTAAGTGCACGAGTGCAATTTCGTGTAGGTCCCCCATTCTTCCAGAATTTTTATGATGTATTTAAGCTATGGGGCAAAGAGATCATTCTAATTAGAAATTCTCCCTATTTTCTTTTTATTATTGCACCGATCATTGCTTTTGGCTCTGTAATTATGACGACCACGCTTGTTGGGATGAGTTTCTTCTATGGAGTTGGTATAGGTGGAGACCTCCTTTTCATTATTTACCTGATGGTGATCTACTCGGTTTCCTTGATCCTTGGCGCCTCATCCACCGGTAATGTTTATTCGAGCATTGGAGCAGGACGTGAGATGAAAATGGTCATCTCTGATGAACTTGCATTCATCCTTGTGTTACTCGTTCCCATCATTCATGCTGGTTATTCAATTGACCTAGCAAAAATTTTGGCATATCAGGCAGACAATGGTATGATCATAGGAAGTGCTTCGGGCATTATTGCATTTATTGTTGGCATTATTTGCATCCAAGCAAAGATGGGGCTGGTACCTTTTGATACTGCTGAAGCAGAAACAGAGATTGTGGAAGGACCTCTTATGGAATACTCAGGCCCACTTCTTGCATTCTGGAAACTGGCGCATTATATGATGTATGTATTCCTTCCCATGTTACTCGTTATCCTATTTTGGGGAGGTATGAGTTTTGCATCATTTGGATCCATTATGGCTGGCATAGGAAAGTATCTCCTCATTGTGGTACTGATGATACTTATAAGAAATACAAATCCTCGTGTTCGTATTGATTCAGCGATAAATTTCTTCTGGAAATGGGCGAGTCCCCTCGCATTGATTGCAGTGATTTTGGCAATAATAGGAGTATAATCAATGGGACTATATAATAAAATTATTAAGAAATCGATCTGGGTTTTTCATGTAAGTGCAAGCCCTTGTAACAACTGCGATATTGAAATCCTCGATCTGTTAACCCCGGGATACGATATTGAACGATTTGGTATTAAATTAGTCGGATCTGCACGACATGCAGATGTACTTCTGGTTACTGGCGTGGTATCCTACAAAGTCGCGCCACGTCTCAAGCAGTTGTATGAACAAGCTGCGAAACCACTTTTTGTGGTTGGCATCGGAACGTGTACTACTGGTGGAGCAACCTTTAAGACAAGTTATAACAAAGCCGGTATTCCTCTTGAAAAGGTTATTCCAGTCAATGCATATGTACCGGGATGCCCTCCAAAACCTGAAGCAATGATCGATGGTGTAGTAAAATTATTAGGAACGTTAAAATGAGCGATAAAGGTACAGAATTTTTTGAAAAATTTAAAGATAAGATGACCAAGGTCATCCATAAACCAAGAAGACATTACTTTAATATTAAAAATGAAGACTTGATCGAAATCGCGGATTATCTTTTCAATACAATGGGTTGCCGTCTTTCCATATGTACTGCTACAGAAGTGTATGATGGATTGGAAGTGCTCTATCATTTTTCTGATGATTCAACCGGTACCTATTATAATCCTCGTGTAAAGACAGGTCTTACAAATCCGGAGATCAATTCAATTGCACCGATGATCAATGGTGCAAACTGGATCGAAAGAGAAATGTACGATCTTTTTGGCATTAAATTCAAAGGGCATCCTGACCTGAAGAAGCTGTTGACTTATAACAGTCCACATTTTGGCGAGGATGATCATCCTATGCGCTTCAAACGTAATAGAACGCAAGAGAAGTAACAGGTTATGCAGAGGAGCATGTAATGAGCAAATGTAGAATTCCTTTAGGTCCTTTTCATCCCTTGTTGGAAGAAGCGGAATTCTTTGATATAAAAGTCGAAGGTGAAAAAGTTATTGATATTGAAATGGAAACTGGCTGGATGCACAGAGGTCATGAGAAGATTTCTGAGACAAAATCCTTCACCCAGTCAATTTACCTTGTGGAGCGTATTTGCGGGATCTGTTCTACCTCACATCCCTTTGCTGCAGCTCATGCTATGGAAGATATCAATAACGTTGAAATTCCTGAGCGTGGGCAGTATATTAGAATTTTTATCGGAGAGATGGAACGTATTCATAGCCATCTACTTTGGCTTGGTCTGGCAGGACATTTCATAGGATATGATACGCTCTGGATGTGGACATGGAAATATCGCGAACCGGTTCTTCAAATTTTTGAAAAGGTTTCGGGCAACAGAAATCATTATGCAATGTTTCGTGTTGGCGGCGTTGGTAGAGATTTCGATAATGCTTTGATCCCGGAAATTCACCCTGTTCTTGATATGCTGGAAAAGAAAATGCTGATGATCGCAGGTGCAGCAGAAGATGACCCTGTGCTTAGATCACGTCTGAAGGGTGTAGGTGTACTCACAAAAGAAGATGCAATAAATTACTGTGCAAATGGACCCACTGCCCGTGCATCTGGTGTGGATATTGATGTACGCCGCGATGACGGACTCGAGTACGATCTGATAAATTTTGATGTTATAGTATTACCCAATGGGGATGTATATGACAAGCTTGTTTTACGTGTGCTGGAGATTATTGAATCTGTTAAAATCGCACGACAATGTCTCGATGCATTCCCTAAGGTTGGTGGTGAATATCTCAATAAAGTAAAGCATATTTCTCCCGGTGAAGGTATTGGACGTTATGAAGCTCCAAGAGGAGAGGTTTTCCATTACATACGCAGTGATGGTTCAAACCGTCCTCTTCGTCATAAAGTGCGTGCACCAAGTTTTTCTAATATTCCAACCTATAAAGCATCTTGTGTAGGTATCCCTCTTGCCGATGCACTTATTACCCTTGCCTCGGTTGATCCATGCTACTGTTGCACAGAAAGAAGTATACGCGTGATCGATAAAAATAATCAGAGATTACAGCATAATCTGTTAACAATGTCCCGAGATAAAACTGCCGCGCTTAAGAAAACAATTGCCGGCAATGAAAAAACACCAATTGATAGAGTTTTTGAAGATTAGGATTTCAAAGAAAGGGTACATAAATGTGGAATAATTATTTATTTTTGATTGTAGTTATCCCGATAATTGCAACCATAATTAATCTTTTTGTACCAAAGATTATAAAGAAACTACTCACACTTGCAGCGGTAATATGGACACTTGTTCTCAGCATCAAGGTGTTCACGGCAGAGACCATGAGTTTTGGATTATTCGGAACAAATATTTTCCTTACTGACCAACTATCTAAATTCATCCTTCTTTTTGTGAATATCCTCAGCTTGATCATCTTGATATACTGCTTGAAGAATGTGAAATCAGACTATGAAAGTAAGTTCTTTCTGCTTTTCTCACTCACGGTGAGTTTCTGTAACGGTGTCGCACTGAGTTCCAATATGATTGCATTTATAGTATTCTGGGGTCTTTCAGGACTGCTCGTATATCTGTTCGGCCTTTTGAATGCACCTAAGAGTGCAGACAGCTCACGTAAAGCATTTATCATTATTGGTACTTCAGACGTTCTGCTGCTCTTTGGACTGGTCGTAATGTATGTCCTGTCTAAACATACCAATCTCTATTTAATGCGTATTCCACTTACTAGTGTTCTTTCTTATATTGCATTCTTCTGTGTGCTTCTTGCTGCATTTGCAAAAGCAGGTGCTATACCAATGCATACATGGGTACCAGATTTTGCAAAAGATGCTCCGATTGAGAGTGTTGCATTGTTGCCTGCTGCGCTCGATAAACTTCTTGGTATCTATCTTCTTGCAAGAATGATGAGTGGATTATTCGAATATCCATTTGCGATAAGAGCAATCGTGATGATACTTGGTGCATTGACAATTATAGTTGCTGTTATGATGGCACTTATACAACATAATGGAAGAAAACTTCTTGGTTACCATGCAGTAAGCCAGGTTGGGTATATGGTGTTGGGTATCGGTACAGGAAATCCAATCGGAATTATTGGTGGTTTATTCCACATGGTGAACCACGCAATTTATAAATCAAGTCTGTTTCTTTCATTTGGTTCTGTAGAAAAAAGAACTGGAACTCCCGAACTTGAGAAATTAGGTGGTTTAGCAAGAAAGATGCCATTAACTTTTGTAGCTGCTTTAATCGGAGCGTTATCAATTTCTGGGATTCCTCCATTTAATGGTTTTTTCTCAAAATGGATGGTTTATCAGGGGGTGTTGATGACTGCATCAAAACAAGGTGCTACATGGCAGATTGTTATAAATATTTGCTTCATCCTTGCAATATTTGGTAGTGCTCTTACCCTTGCGAGTTTTATAAAATTCCTTCATGCAACCTTCTTAAGCAAGCTGCCAAAAAAATTCTCCGATGTGAAAGAAATTAGTTTTAACAACTGGTTTGCAAATTTGTTGTTAGGCGCTTTGTGTGTTATTTTTGGTGTGCTTGTTTTCGCAGTACCTGTAAAATGGTTCCTCCTCCCCATAATCGGCGCTGGTTCTATCAAAACCTTCCTGCTTGGATTCTACAGTTCGAAGATCATTCTCTACTTCTTCGCAGCATCAATACTGCTCGGACTTATCATTTACCTGATCTTCAAGAGAATCCGATTTGATGATGAGTACGTGGGTACGTATCCAACCACTGAACAAAATCGTGCAACGGGTGTTGAATTTTATAATGAAGTGTCTTCTATGCGTCCCTTTAACAAGATCTATGAATGGGCGAATAAAAAATATTTTGATATATATAAATGGGGAACAGTGTTCTCCTTATGGCTTGGCGATGTATTCCACAAGCTTCATTCTGGTCTCTTACACACGTATGCGATCTGGACGCTTGCGGGACTGGTCGTCGTGACCATAATTTTGTTAAGTGCAATTTAGCTTTTAAGGAGGCTTAAGTGCCAGTTGATATTTGGTTGTACTTTATATTAGGATTTATGATCATCGGCTCGATTGCGAGTCTGGAGATCAAGAACATCCTTTCTTCGATCATCACTATTGGAGTGGTCGGGCTTGGTTTATCTCTTGCCTTCCTCTTCCTTGGAGCTCCTGACCTCGCACTTGTGCAGTTTGTGTTCGAAATTCTATGCGTGATCATCTTGATACGAGCTTTTGCAAAACGCTCGATTGAAGTTCGTGCACTTCGAAGAGATGTACCCGAAACAATAGTAGCAATTATCATTCTTCTCAGTATTTTTGTGCTAAGTATTTTTGCCCTTGCAGATCTTCCATCCTTTGGAAAGCCGATCGTGCGAGTGGCTGAGCGTTATCTGGCTAATGCTGGAGCAGAGACAGGATCTCAAAATATCGTTACCTCAGTGATATTGAACTACAGAATTTATGATACATTAGGTGAAGTTACTGTGTTATTCACTGCAATTCTGGGTTCCTTTACCGTATTGCGTAAATTAGGGAGGAAGAAACGACATGCAGAATAATTTTCCAAATGAAGGTATGTCCGTAATTGTTAAGACAATTACACGTTTCACTGTCTGGTTGATCTTCTTATACGGACTTTATATTGTTATACATGGTCATCTTTCACCTGGTGGCGGCTTTGCAGGAGGCGTGATCGTTGCACTTTCTTATGTTCACCTAACCCTTGCATATGGTAAGAATTTTGTATTGGATAGAATAAATAAATTTGCAATGAACAGTCTAGAGGCAATTGCAGCGATTCTCATTGTGCTTACCGGAATAGTTGGTCTCTGGCTTGTTGGCAGATTCCTGGCAAATTTTTTGGGTATCGGCACTCTTTATACGTTACTGAGTGCTGGTTATATTCCTATTCTTAACATCTTTATCTGTGTGAAGGTCGGCATGGGATTATATCTTGTGTTCTATTACCTTGCCAGTTTTAAGCCACAGGAAGGTTGATATGATATTATATATAATGTGCTTTTTCCTATTTTTGGTTGGCATCTATGGTGCTATTACCAAGAGAGATCTAATTAAGATCATACTTGCAATTGGTATTATGGGATATTCAGTGAACCTTTTCCTTGTTCTATTAGCGTATAGATCTGGTGCATTAATCCCAATTCTGGTGGAAGGATTGAATATTCCCCCAAATATGATGGTTGATCCAATCCCCCAAGCGCTGGTGCTGACCTCGATTGTTATTGAACTCGGTATTACTGCACTGATGGCTGCGCTTGCGATCAGGATCTATCAAAAATATGATACCTTTGATATTACGAAGATCAGGAGATTACAAGGATGATTTTATCACAGTTTATTTTTGTTCCCTTGCTGGCTGCATTCCTCATAGTGCTTTTTGCCCGTAAAAAAGAGAACGTTGCTGCCATTATTGCACTTGCAGCATGTGCTTGGATCCTGATCGTTGCAGTGATTGGATTCCTCAAACTTCCTGCACATGGCGGTTTAATTCTCGAAAATACAAGCGGTTGGAAGATCCCCTATACTATTGCATTAGTTCTGGATAATCTCTCGTCTTTCATGTTGATTGTCGTCAGTCTGATTGGTTTCCTCTCTGCTTTCTATTCAGTTCAGTACCTTAATCATTTTAATGGAAAATGGAATTTCTTTGCCCTATTCATGCTCATGATGACAGGTATGAATGGAGTAATACTCACCGGAGACTTTTTTAATCTCTTTGTGTTCATGGAAATATCATTGTATTCTGCGTATGCATTAGTAGCATTTGGAACAGAATCTGAAGAACTTGAGGCAGCATTCAAGTATGCTTTGATGGGAGCCATAACTTCAACAATGATCCTTTTTGGAATTGGTATTCTTTACAGCTATACTTCCACTCTCACGATGGCGGATGTTGGACTGCAATTATCACATTCAGGAACACCAAAGCTGCTGTTTCTTGTATATGGTCTTTTCATTGCAGGATTTGGTTTGAAAACAGCGCTAGTTCCTTTCCATGCCTGGCTTCCCGACGCTCACCCTTCTGCACCAGCTCCTATATCAGCGATGCTTTCAGGTGTATTGATCAAAACACTGGGTGTTTATGCAATTGTCCGTATATTCTTTAATGTCTTTGGAGCACCGACTGTTGTGCTTCAGATACTTATGTTACTAGCGATACTATCAATTGTGATTGGAGGTTTCCTGTCCATCGTTCAATGGGATTTCAAGAGGTTGCTGGGATTCAGCAGTATTAGCCAGATTGGATATGTTGTTCTTGGTTTTGCTCTTGGAACACCGCTTGGAATTCTTGGTGGTATCCTTCATCTGTTCTATCATGCCATATTCAAGTCGCTTCTCTTTATGGATAGCGGAGCTGTTGAATATGCTACAGACACAAGAGATCTTCGCCAGCTTGGTGGATTATCAAAGGAAATGAAGGTTACTTCTTCCACGACAATGGTTGGCACACTTTCGATTGCAGGCATTCCACCATTTAATGGATTTTTTAGTAAATTGATCATCATCATCGCATGTATACAGGCAGGACGGGTCGTGCTTGGTATCATTGCAGCTCTTGTGAGTATTGTGACTCTTGCTTATTTCCTCAAAGTACAGAAACATGCATTCTACGGGAAAAAAGGTTCTGCCAAAGTTTTAGAGAAAGTTCCCCTTGCGATGAAAGCGGTTATGATAGTACTTGCCGCCCTATGTTTGCTTAGTTCACTGATCATGATACCTCCAATAAGAGAAAAATATATTTCTCCTATCGTTGATACTGTTAGGGGGAAAACTTCATATATCCAAAACATTGAGCCCTACTTTGATACAGGGAGCATCAAATGAAGATAGAAACAAAAAGTCGAATTGTCGTATTTATTCTCTCTCTGCTTGTCTGGATACTTATTACGATGGTCTTCAGCATTCCATCACTGGTGACTGGTTTGGTTATAGCATTGATCACAGCTATTTTTGCCGGTGAAATGCTGATCATAACAGAGAGAAAATTTTTATTAAAACGAGTATGGTTCACAATAGAATATCTTTTCAAATTTACCTGGGAACTCATAAAAGCAAATTTCCACGTGGCATATATTGTTCTTCACCCTCTGCTGCCCATTAAACCTGGTATCGTAAAGGTGAAGACAAAACTGAAAAGCGATTCAGCCCTTACCATGCTTGCAAATTCAATTACATTAACTCCCGGAACGTTAACGGTAGACATTGATGAGAAGAACCAGGTGCTGTATGTACACTGGATAGACGTCAAAGCTACCGATATAGAAGAAACCACAGAAGATGTGGGTGGACGTTTTGAAAAACTGCTGGAGGAGATCTTTGAATGAGAGTCTTTAGATGGTTTATCGGTTTATTGATTATTGGAGGATTCTTCTTCATAAACTTTTTTGTCCTTCCTGATATACCCTTCAATTATAAGTTAATTAATGTGCTTCTTTTCTGTTCATTGTTCATTCTGATACGTGTGGTCAAAGGACCGTCTGTGGCAGATCGTATAGTTGCGATAGATATTCTTGGTATTTTGATCATTGGAATTTGTGCGATTCTCGCAATTGCTCTTGACCGATCTTATTTCATAGATATTGGTATTGCCTGGGGGCTTCAGAGCTTCATCGGTGCAATGGCACTTGCCAAGTTCCTGGAAGGGAGGTCACTCGATGCATGATCTTTCAATAAATCAAATTATTGGATATGTGATAATCTGTGGTGGCATTCTTTTTGATCTCTTTGGAGTTCTCGGTCTGGTTCGTCTTCCTGATGTGTACAATAGACTACAGGCAGCGACAAAAAGTGTCACGTTTGGTTCTGCGGGGATTTTGATCGGTGTGTTTGTGTATTCTGGTTTCACAGCATTGGGATTTAAGGCACTTTTTTGTACTATTTTCATATTATTGACCTCACCAGTTTCAGCACACGCAATTGCAAAAGCAGCTCATAAAGCAGGCATCAAACTCACGGATAAAACAGTTATTGATCTTTATCAACAGGATAAAAGCGAGAGCGAGGAATCTAAATGATTATACCAAAACTTCGAGAATTAGGTGAAGCGATCGTATCGCTATTTTCGAAACCTTATACATCAAAATATCCTTTTACGAAAAAACCTTATGAGCCGGTTCCGGAATTCCGAGGTAAGCCAAAGTATGATGAAGATGGTTGTGTGGGGTGTGGTGCATGTGCTCAGGTTTGTCCGGCAGATGCAATAGAAATGATTGATATTCCAGAAGAAGAAAAGCGTATCATGCAGGTGAGTTATACGAATTGTATCTATTGTGGACAGTGTGAGGAACATTGCATCACACAGAAAGGTATAAAACTTTCCACAGAATATATTACTGCAGTTTTCAGCCCTGATAGAGAAGCTGACTATATGCAAGTGGAGAAAAAACTTATCGTATGTCCAGTATGCGGCACTAAGATCGCCACTGAAGATCACATGGACTGGCTGATTGAAAAACTTGGGCCAAAAGCCTATGGAAATCCTAACCTGCTTGCATATATACAATTAAGATATCAGGAGCTCCCTGAAACAAAGATTAAGAACAATAAACTCCGCAGGGAAGATTATTATAAACTGATGTGTCCACACTGTAGACACCAGGTTGTTGTAGAAGATGCATTCTGATGAATTAAGAGAATTATTTACTTCAATAAAAAATAAAAAAACATTATTTGTAGGTCTAGGTAATTATCAGCGCGGTAATGATGCAGTGGGATTATATATAGTAAAAACTCTTCAGAAGAAGTGTAAAAAAAAAAATTCACTTATTTAATTGCCGAAACAACTCCAGAAAACTTCCTTTCAATCCTCACCTCAAATGATTTTTCGTATATAATATTCTTTGACGCATGTAGGTTTTCAAACAAAGAAGGTGAGATCAAGATACTAAATATAGAGGAAATTGACACGTTTTCGACAAGTACGCACACAAGTTCTATGAGTTTAATTATTTCATTTATTAATCATGCGTCAAAAGCAAAAGTCGCAGTTGTAGGAATTAGCATTACAGATTCCCATTACAACGATGAACTCTCAGCGGTTATAAAAAAGAAGGCTAATGAGCTTATCTCACTTATCAATGATGCAACAAGCTGAGATAGTACTTCGAGGAATCGTTCAGGGTGTTGGATTCCGTCCATTCGTAAAAAGAACTGCGCTGAAACACAATATTAAAGGATTGGTTGAGAATAGAGAATTTGGCGTCAAGATAGTTGCGCAGGCAGATAAAGAGACAATAGAGAAATTCCTTGATGATATTCTAAAAAACGCTCCTGACGTTTCGACAATATTATCTTCCCAAATTGAATTTATAGAGTCCTATGATAAGGAATTCACTACATTTTCAATAGCACCCAGCAGAAAAGAGGGCAACGTATCTGCTCTCATTCCTCCGGATATTGCTACTTGTGATATTTGTTCACAAGAGGTTATGGATAGCGGAGATAGACACTTCTCTTATCCCTTTACAAACTGTACAAATTGCGGACCAAGATTTTCGATAATTCAGTCAATACCCTACGACAGAACGAATACTACGATGAAGAAATTCATCATGTGTGAGGATTGCAAAAGAGAATACACAACAGTTGCAGATAGGCGATATCATGCTCAACCCAATGCCTGCCCAAAATGCGGTCCAGAACTGAGATTTGTTGAAATTATTGATAAAGAACCGACAATAATTGCAATGAGGCAAGAGGCATTGGATACAACAATTGATATACTACGAAAAGGTAAGATAGTCGCGATAAAAGGAATAGGTGGGTATCACCTCGTGTGTGATGCAAAGAACAAGGACGTGGTTGATACATTACGCCAGCTCAAACACCGACCTCAAAAGCCATTTGCGTTGATGGCTCGCGATCTTGAAGTGGTTCAAGAATATTGTCAGTTGTCATCACAGGAAGAGAAGATGCTTTCTGGACAACAGAAGCCGATTGTCCTGCTCCAAAAGAAAAATCAGGAATTAGAACATATCGCACCAGGAGTTAAAAATCTTGGATTCATGCTGCCCTATACCCCATTGCACTATCTGATTTTCAGGCATTTTCATCTGCTCATATTTACCAGTGGTAATATTTCCGAAGAGGCACTTGAGAACAGAGACCTTTCTGCCTATGAGCATCTTTCAAGAATAACAAAGTACTATTTGACTTACAATCGGGAAATTTTCAACCGTATCGACGATTCCATTGTGACCTATGTGGGCAATCAACGTATTCTTATCAGAAAAGCACGTGGATTTATACCTAAACCAATCAAGCTTGACGAGATGCAGGTGATGCCTCAGATCTTTGCAGCAGGTGCAGATATGAAAGGTTCCTTCGGTTTGACAAAGCATGATATATTTCTGGGAAGCCAGTACCTGGGCGATCTTGGCTTTGCTTCTAATTCTGAGTTTTATGAAGAATCGCTCGGGTATTTCAAATCTATCTTTGGGATGGAACCAGAAGTAGTTATTGCAGATGCACACCCAAATTATTTTTCTACTCAGTTTGCTAAGGAATATGCGAGTGAAAAAGAGCTTCCAATTCATTATCTACAACATCACGAAGCACATATTTACAGTGTAATGGCAGAGCATAATTTACAAAAAGCCCTTGGCATTTCCTTCGATGGTACTGGCTATGGAAATGATGGGCAGATATGGGGAGGAGAATGCTTCATCGTTGATAAAAATCACGTAGAAAGATTTTCTCATCTTGCGTATAAACCACTGATTTCTGGCGAGAAAGTTGCTCAAGAACCATGGAGAATGGCGCTTATATATCTGCACTCATGCTGTCCTGATAAAATTGGTCGGTTGATACCAGCTTCAAAATTTCCACAGAGAGATTTGCTAGTCCATCAGCTTGAAAGAGCACATACGGGAATCATGACATCAAGTATTGGTCGTCTTTTTGATGCAGTGGCGAGTATTCTTGATGTGTGTCATTATAATACCTATGAAGGTGAAGCACCAATGAAACTGGAAGCATTAGTCGATGTAACGTATGCCGATTCTTATGGTTATGAGATATCAAATGGAATTATTGATCCTACCAACATGATCAATGAAATCGTTGAAGATTTTATTCGGAAGAAACCTGTTGAGATAATTGCATCAAGATTTCACTTTACAATTGCGCGAATGATCTACGATTTATGTAAAAAAATGAGTGCTGTGTCGAATATACGAGATGTAGCTATTTCCGGTGGCGTGTTTCAGAACAGCGTACTGATACATATACTCAAAAATTTGTTTGCAGACACGGAATATATTGTACATTTCAATGAAAACGTGCCGCCAAACGATGCAGGAATTGCACTCGGACAGGCATACTCTTGTTTATTAAAGGAAAATTAATATGTGTCTAGCAGTTCCATACAGGATTATTTCAAAGGATAAGAACAAGGCAATCGCAGATGTTTTCGGCGTAAAGAAAGAGATTGATATCCGCATTATTGAAGATGTTAAAATCGATGAGTATGTTCTTGTTCATGCTGGTTTTGCAATCCAGAGAGTCAGCCAGGAAGAAGCAAAAGAAACACTTGAACTTCTAACCGAACTCTGTGAAAATGTCGAGTAAAATTGAAGTATGAGACAGGATTTCCGAAATAATCCAAAGATTAAACAACTTTTATTAAAAATCACATCCGATCTCACTACACTTGAATTAGAGAGACCTTTAAACTTGATGGAGGTTTGTGGTACTCATACAGTTTCATTATTGAAATTTGGTTTCAGGCATTACTTTAAAGATAGGATCAAATTTCTTTCAGGACCAGGATGTCCGGTGTGTGTTACATCAGTCCATGATATTGATAAAACAATCTCCCTTGCCAAAAAAGGATACCGCATCGTGACCTTTGGTGATTTGATAAAAGTTCCAGGAAGCGAATCGAGTCTGGAAAAAGAGATTGCAAAAGGTGCGAAAGTTGATGTTGTGTATAATCCCCTTGATACGCTCAGAATCGCAGAACAAACGAAGGATGAAATAGTATTTATAGCAGTTGGATTTGAAACAACAATACCGGTCATTGCAGGTTTAGTCCTTGATGCATATTCTAAATCGATAAAGAATCTTACTGTTCTTTCGCTTGTTAAAACGATGCCCAAAGTGTTGCGATTTCTCCTCGATAATCTGAGTGGAAAGATAGATGGGTTCATCATGCCCGGACATGTGAGTGTAATCATAGGTTCTGAACCGTATAAATTCATTCCGGAAGATTTCAATATTCCATGCACTATTTCCGGATTTGAGCCGGTTGATCTGGGGCTTGGGATCGAATCCCTTGTAAGACAGATAAGGGCGAACAAACCGATCGTGGACAACCGTTATACAAGGATGGTGAAAAAAGAAGGAAATCCTGCAGCCAAACACCTTATTGAATCCGTCTTCGAACCTTCAATTGTTTCATGGCGTGGATTTGGCAAGATCGAAGGAAGTGGGCTTACACTAAGGGATGAGTTTGAAGATTTCGATGCCGAAGAGAAGTTTGATATTCAAGTGACAGAAAAAGTAGAGCAGGGTGGATGTATATGTGGAGATATTATATCAGGGAAGCAATCACCGCTTGATTGTACATTGTTCAGAACTGCGTGCACACCGGAACATCCAATCGGACCATGCATGGTTTCTTTTGAGGGTGCATGTTCGGCTTTCTATAAATATGGTGAAAAATGAGTTCTGATACAATTTTACTCTCACATGGCAGTGGTGGAAAGAAGAGTCAAGAGCTTCTGAAGTTTATTTATGAAATCCTTGGCGATGTAGTTATAAATCACGGAGAAGACAGTGGCGTAATCTCAATTGATATGTCATGCTATGCAATGACTACAGATAGCTATACGATCGATCCAATTTTCTTTCCCGGGGGAAATATTGGAAAGTTGGCTGTTTGCGGAACTTTGAATGACCTTGCAATGGTCGGAGCTGTGCCAGAGTTTATTACATTATCACTTATGATAGAAGAGGGTTTTTCTTTTGCAGATCTTGAAAGCATAGTTAGGTCAATATCTTCTGAATTAAAGAAAACCAGTGTGAAAATTATTGCTGGAGACACTAAGATCATAAGCCGCGGTAAGATTGATAAAATCTTCATCAATACTGCAGGATTTGGGAAGGTTATCGCTACAAATGCAATTTCCTCAATTAACGCTCAACCAGGAGATTCGGTAATAGTTACAGGCTCTGTGGGTGATCATGGCTCATCGATCATGGCTTACAGAAATGGATTCTCAGAAGGTCTTAGATCAGACTGTGCGAATGTTGCTCCCCTTATACAAGTGCTTATAGAAGCAGGAATCGATGTACATACTTTGCGGGATCCAACGCGGGGAGGATTGGCATCTATCATGAACGAGATAGCAGAATCTTCTGGAGTTTCTATCGAGCTATATGAGGAAAAGATTCCGATCCGAGATAGCGTTAATGGTGTATGTGATGCACTCGGGATTGATCCGCTATATATGGCTTGCGAAGGTAGAGCTGCAATCTTCGTGCCTGAGGATCAGGCAAAAAAAGTAATCGAAATATTATCAGATAATGAACTGGCGAAAGATGTTGCTATTGTCGGTTTTGTTAAAGAAAAATCAGAAAAGCCAAAGGTTTATTTAAGAACATATATTGGTGCAAGGCGCATATTGCCATTACTGTCTCGTGAACAAACTCCGAGGATATGTTGATACTATGGGACAGTCTGATAATAAATTAAAAAAAATACGTCAGGTTGTTCTGCTCCTTTTCCTAATCTATTTATTTTTCTTGAGCATTGTCATGATGGGAGCAGGATTTAAGAGTTTTAAGGGATTATCAGAAAATCTTATCGCAAGTGTCAGTAATCCACTTATGGGGCTGTTTATTGGTATCCTCACCACAAGTATTGTACAGAGTTCATCCACGACAACCTCAATTGTTGTAGGATTAGTTGCAAGTAATATTCTTGGCGCTCAGTCGATAAGCATTGCAATACCTATTATCATGGGAGCGAATATTGGAACGACAATAACAAACACGATCGTCTCTCTTGGTCATTTATCACACTCTGATGAATTCAAACGAGCATATAGTTGTGCTATTGTACATGACATATTCAACATCATCGCAGTTGCAATACTTTTACCACTGGAGATCCTGTTTGGACTTATACAAAAAATATCTATCGGACTCGGCTCATTTTTTCTTCACTCAGGTATTCGTGGTGCAGAGTTCAAGAGTCCCGTTGCTGCGATCACAAAGCCGGTTGTCGGATTCTTGTATGATCCCAAATATCCAGATGCAGACCCTGGATTTTTTCAGAAAATTTTTTCTCCGTCAATTTCCCAGATCGTAATTCTCGCGCTTGCCCTTATTCTATTATTTGTAGCTATGAAATATATGGTGAAGATCATTAGAAAGCTCGTGATAGGAAAAGTGGAACAATTCTTTTCAGATTATATTTTTAGAAATGGGATTCTGGCATTCATGCTCGGACTCATTTTAACTGCAATAGTACAAAGTAGTTCGATAACCACCTCCATTGTTGTACCGCTCGCTGGCGCAGGTATTCTTACGATCTATCAGGTATTCCCTTATACTGTTGGGGCAAATATTGGAACGACAGTGACAACACTTCTTGCCGCTCTTGCTACCTGCTCTGTACCTGCGCTTGTAGTAGCTCTATCGCATCTTACCTTTAACGTTATTGCTTCAGTCATAATACTTCCAGTAAAGCAGATTCGTGTTATTCCGATAAAAGCAGCTCAAACTATCTCAAATTTGACAATGAAAAGTAAATTATATCCATTACTTATCATGCTATGTGTGTTTTTTATTATTCCACTCTGTCTTTTATTGCTTGCAAGATAAACAGCTCTAAAAAGAGGTAAAAATGTTAAAAGAAATTATTCGTTTATTTAAAAAGAACAACTTATACAAAGAAGCTCATCGGGATGCCTGCACAATGTTGAACAAAGCAAATAAGATGTTCGATAATGCCTGTGCAAAACTGCGTGGGAGAGATATCCCTCACCCTAACATCGATATTTTTTACGAGGAAAGAAAGGTCGATAAAACAGAACGTGCTGTGCGAAAGAAAGTTTTAATACATCTCTCGGCTACAGGTGCGCTGGACACACCTGGAGCGATAATTCTTATCGGTATAGTAATAGACATT
>Ga0136651_10000480_pt1 | contig 21926 bp, 18 predicted proteins | sample Mar14236cmmetaG_FD_94867 | JGI IMG/M metagenome (GOLD analysis project Ga0136651, IMG submission 94867) | Marine hydrothermal vent microbial communities from Guaymas Basin, Gulf of California to study Microbial Dark Matter (Phase II) - Marker... ... | reverse complement strand
AGGAGGAAAAAAATAGAAAGGAGTGAGGTTATTTCAAAAGCTAAAAACTTGGTTATCAAAATAGGAGGAAGTCTTCTTTTAAAAAAAGATACGCCGGATATTTCTTTTTTAAAAAGTCTTGTGGATTCAGTAGCTCAGCTTATAAAAGATGGAAGAAAAGTTACCCTGGTATCGTCAGGAGCTATTGCTCTTGGCAAAGCAAGCATTGGAGGAAAAATTGCATTTGGAAAGGGTATTCCCTCAAGACAGGCTCTTGCCAGTGTAGGTCAGATAAAACTTATGAATCTTTACTGTGAGTTTTTCAAAGATTATTCTCTTCAGGTGGGACAGATTTTATTAAGTGCCAGTGACTTTTCCCATCATTCTACCTACATTAATGCTCGAAATACTATTTTAGCTTTGTTGAAAGCAGGAGCTGTTCCCATAGTGAATGAGAACGATACAGTGGCAGTAGAAGAAATAAAATTTGGGGACAATGATACTTTATCTGCTCTTGTTGCAGCTCTTGTTGATGCGGATCTTCTGGTGATACTTTCTGACATAAAAGGTCTTTATACATCTGATCCGAAAAAAGACCCTCAGGCGAGATTTTTATCTCTTGTGGAGAGAATAGACAGAAGAGTTGAGGAAATGGCCGAAGGGACATGTGTTGAGGGTAGGGTAGGGGGGATGAGAACAAAAATTGAGGCAGCAAAAATAGCAACACGCTCAGGTATACCCGTTGTTATAGGTGGGGGAAATAACTTTCTTAAAGCTCTTTTTTTTGAGTTTAAACAAGAAGGGACACTTTTTTTACCCACTCAGACAAAACTGCAGGCAAGAAAAAGATGGATCGCTTATGGAAGAAAACCAAAAGGAAGTATTGTAGTGGATGAGGGAGCAAAAAGAGCCCTTTTGGAGAAAGGGGGAAGTCTTTTGCCTGTTGGAATAAAAGAGATTAAAGGGAAATTTCAGTCTGGAGATTCTGTAAGTATTTTAGATTCTGAAGGAAAAGAATTTGCCCGAGGAATTGTTTATTATTCCTCAGAGGAACTTAAAAGGATAAAAGGGCTTCATACAAATCAAATTGAGGAAAAACTTGGATACTGTTATTACGAAGAGGCAATTCACAGAGATAATCTTGTTATACTTTAATTACTTTATTTTATCAAATCCTATTTCTTTTAATGATTCTATGTTTTTTCTCCAGTTTTTCTTTACCCCAACTCTTAAGTCAAGATAAATCCTGCATCCAAGTCTATTTTCTATTTCTCTTCGTGCTAACTGACCAATTTTTTTTATCATACTTCCCTTTTTGCCTATAATAATCCCCTTTTGAGAAGAGTGCTCCACATAAATTGTTGCACTTATGTAAATCAGATTATCGCTTCTCTCGGTGAACTCTTCCACTTTGGTCATAACAGAGTAGGGTATCTCCTGACGGGTAAGTTCAAATATTTTCTCTCTGATAAGCTCTGCCACCAGAACTCTTTCCATTTGATCTGTGATGGTGTCTGATGAGTAATAAGGAGGATGAAAGGGAAGGAAATTTATTATTTCTCCAACGAGAATGGAAAGATTTGAGCCTCTTTTCGCAGAGATAGGAATGCAGACGTTAAAAGAGAAGTGTTTTTTATAAGTTTCAATAAGATGTAAAGCTTTTTGCTGCTTTATTTTATCCAGTTTATTTACACACAGTATAACCGGTTTTTTTACTTTTTTAAGATGTTCCATAATAAAAAAATCTTCAGGAGAGGGTTCTCGTTCATCGGCTACAAACACCACCACATCAACTCCTTCCATACCCATTAAGGTTTCCTCTATTATCTTTTTGTCAACAGGCGTTGGAGCCTTTTCTGTCTCAATTAATCCGGGAGTATCAACAAATATTATCTGAGCCTCTTTAAATGTAATTATTCCTTTAATGATATTTCTGGTTGTTTGAGGACGTGGAGAGACAATAGTTATTTTCTCTCCCACGAGTTTGTTCAGGAGAGTGGATTTTCCAACATTTGGCTTTCCCACAAGTGTTACAAATCCTGCCTTGAAATTTGTCTCTTGTTGCATTGATTTTCCTTTCTGTTTTTTATAAATAAACCTCTGAGTAAATTCCTCAGAGGTTATTAAGCTGTCTTTTATATTCTGCAAGAACTTCTTTTTGAATATCCTCCCTCAATTTTTTATCTAAGGGATAAGCTGTATCAATAAATTCCCCATTTGGAAGTTTGCGTGAGGGCATTGCCACAAAAAGTCCATCTTTTCCTTTAATAATTTTTAGTCCGTGAATTCTGAATTGATTGTCAAATGTTATTGTTACCCATGCCTTAAATCTTTCTTTTCCTTCAACTCTTTTTACTTTTATCTCTGAGATTCTCAACCTGCTCCTCCTTAAAGAGATTTTCCATCAGTTGGTTGAGCAATATAAATGGTTCCTTTCCCTTGTAAATGTTTTTTTAGCTTTTCTGCCTCTTTTTTACTTTCTGATAAAGCAAATACAGTAGAGCCACTTCCTGACATTAAAGCTCCTTTTGCCCCCCTTTTTATAAGCTCTTTTTTAATCTCTCCTATTAAAGGATACTCTTCAATCACCACCTCCTCTAATCTGTTGTATAAAATCTCCCTTATCCCTTTAAGTTGCTCTTTTTCTATTCCTTTTTTAAGATTTTCAATTTTCAATCTGCTCTCTTTTATTTTTCCCTTTTGAAAATTTTGACCTATTTGTGAGTAAGCCCAGGAGGTAGAAATTTTAATATTTGGATATACAAGAACTACCCATCCTTCTTTAAGAGATGGAAGGGGATATATTTTTTCTCCTTTGCCTTTTAAAAGTGCTGTTCCTCTCATAACACAAAAGGGAACATCTGTTCCAATTTTAGAGGAGATAGCAAGAAGTGAAGAAAGAGAAATTTTAGCATCAAAAAGTTCATTAAGCGCTAAAAGAGTAGTGGCAGCATCACTGCTTCCTCCTCCAAGTCCTGCTCCCAGAGGTATTTTCTTTTTCAAAATTACCCTTACTCCAGGAGAAATTCCTGTGAAGTCAAAAAAAAGCTTTACCGCTTTATATACAAGATTTTCTTTCTCTTCAGATATATCAAGATTTGGGCATACAATTTCAATACCCTTTTTTATTTTTTCAAATGAGAGGATGTCATAAAAGGTTATGGATTGAGCTATAGACTCAATTTCATGATAACCATCCTCTCTTTTCCCGAGCACATCAAGATATAGATTAATCTTTGCTGGTGCTTTTAAAGTGATAGTTTTCATTGGAGCTTTATCTTATTCGCATTCACTGTATCCACAGGATTTACAAACAAAACATCCTCCTTCATATTCAATAGTGCTTGACCCACATTCAGGACAGGCTCCTATTTTCCTTTTTTTTAAGCTTTTCTCTGGTTTTTCTTCGCTAATTATTCTTCGAGAAGGTGTTTTTTTCCCTTCAGGGAAAAAATCTGTCCTTATCTTTTCTTCTATGTACATTTCTATGGCTTTTCCTACGGCATCAGCGCAGGAAAGAATTTTGTTTTTACCAAGTCCCCAGGGTCTATCACAGCTTATACCCTTTAGTTGTTTTACAACAAGAGACCAGGGAATTCCTGAGCGAAGGGCAAGAGAGGCAAGTCTTCCTATAGCTTCTGTCTGAGATGCAGCACACCCACCGCTTTTGCCAAGTTGAGCAAACACTTCAAAGGGTTCTCCTTTTTCATCTTCGGTTATAGTAACATAAAGATCACCGCATCCTGTTCTTATCTCTCGCGTCATTCCATAGGTTACCTTGGGTCTTGGTCGTGGAGCAAGTGCTTTTTCCTCTTTCTTACCTGCATTTAGAACCTGTTCCTTTCTGCTTTTGTCCCGATAAATGGTTATTCCTTTACAGCCAAGTTTCCAAGCAAGTAAAAATGCATCTTTTACCTCGCTTTTTGTGGTGTGATCTGGCATGTTAATAGTTTTTGAGACAGCATTATCGGTATACTTCTGGAAAACAGCCTGCATTTTTACATGGTCCTGATAGGATATGTCAAGAGCGGTTACAAATACTTTCTTTATCTCCTCTGGTATTTCAGCAATATTTTGACAGCTACCCTTGTTTTCTGCTATTTTCTCCATAAGTTTTCGAGAATAAAATCCTTTTTCCCTTGCGACTTTTTCAAATTCAGAGTTTATGTATAAGAGCTTTTCTCCTTCAAGAACATGTTTGTAGTAAACAAGACTGAAAATGGGTTCAATTCCTGAAGAGCAGTCTGCAATCATTGATATGCTGCCTGTGGGAGCAATGGTTGTGGTTGTGGCATTTCTTACTTTTATTCCCTTTTTATCCCATATGCTTCCCTTAAAATTGGGGAAAGTTCCTCTTTTTTTAGCAAGTTCTGCTGATGCTTTTTTCGATTCTTCCTGAATGAAATTCATCACTTTCTCAGCAAGATTTAAGGCTTTTTTTGAATTGTAGGGTATGTTAAGTTTCACCAGCATATCAGCAAAACCCATTACTCCAAGTCCTATTTTTCTATTTTCTTTTGTATTTTTTTCAATCTGGGGAAGAGGATATTTATTTGCGTCAATGACATTATCAAGGAAATGAACTGCTGTATGGACCACGCTTTTTAATTTTTCCCAGTCCACCTTACCTTCCTTCACCATTTTAGAAAGATTTATTGAACCTAAATTACAGGATTCATAGGGAAGTAAAGGTTGTTCTCCACAGGGATTTGTCGCCTCTATTTTTCCTATGTGAGGGGTGGGATTGAACTGATTTATTCTATCAATAAAGATAAGTCCTGGTTCACCGTTTTTCCAGGCCATTTCAGCTATCTTATCAAGGACCTCTGCTGCATTGAGTCTTCCTGTCACCTCACCTGTTCTTGGATCTACAAGTTCATAATCCTCTCCTTTTTGAGCAGCTTCCATGAAGTTATCCGTTACTGCTACTGAAATGTTGAAATTTCTCACCTCTCCTTCTTTTTCCTTGCAGGTTATAAATTCCATAATGTCAGGATGACTCACATCAAGGATGCCCATATTAGCCCCGCGTCTTCTCCCACCCTGCTTTATGGCCTCAGTTGAAGCATCAAAGACTTTCATAAAAGAGACAGGACCACTTGCAACTCCTGAGGTTGTTCCTACAGGACTTCCCTTGGGTCTTATTCTGCTGAAGGAAAATCCTGTTCCTCCACCTGATTTGTGAATTAAAGCAGAGTATTTTATTGCTTCATAAATTGATTCAATGGAATCATCCACTGGAAGGACAAAACAGGCAGAAAGTTGTTGAAGGGGTGTTCCGGCATTCATGAGAGTGGGGGAGTTGGGTAAAAATTCCAGAGAAGCCATAAGTCTGTAGAATTTTTCCTCTGTTCTCTTTACCCCGTCTTTATCTTCCCCATATTTTCCGTCAGCAGAGGCTATGTTGGAGGCCACTCTTTTAAACATCTGTTCGGGTGTCTCCACAATATTTCCCTCTTTATCTTTACGGAGGTATCTTTTTTTTAACACCGTTAAGGCATTTTCTGAAAGATTTGATTTTTCTGATTTTCGACTCATTTTAAACCCCTATTTTATACTTTTCTTTACAATTTCAGCTACTTTTTTCCCTGAGAGAAGCATTCCACCAAAAATAGGTCCCATTCTTGGAGCTCCAAACACAGCGTTGGCAGCCATTCCTGCAACATAAAGTCCTGGATAAACCTCTTTTGTACAATCTATTATAGCCTCCTCACCTCTTTCTGCCCACATAGGTCCTTCGCCAATTATTTTCCCTGTAGGAGTTTCTAATTTGATACCCCCCCTTTTTTCTATTTTTTTCACCACTTCACATTCATGGCCTGTTGCATCTATTACTGCCTTGCAACTTATAGCTACAGGGTCAACATGAAGAGATGCTATTCTTACAGCTTCCCAGTTAATAACAAGACCTTTCACTTTACCTTCTTTTATTACAAGATCCTCCACTCCCATAAGATTAAATATTTTTGCTCCCACTTTTAAGGTCTTTGCTGTTAGCAGAGAAATAGCTTCAAGTGAATTTGCCACATAGTATCCTTCTTTGTATTGAAAGTAAGAAATTCCCATCTCTTCTAATATGTGTTTTGCAGGTTCCTGGACCACTATTTTATTAAACATTATTCCTCCCCCGGGCATTCCTCCACCCACTCTGAGATTTTTTTCAAAAATTGTTACTTTTACTCCTTCTTTTGCAAGATAATATCCGGCAGTTAGCCCTGCAGGTCCTGCTCCTGCAATTGCCACATCACATTTTAAATTATCTTTTAATTCTTTTAAGAAAGTATCTATAATTGCTTCTGATATTGTCACCTCATCAAGTCTCATTTATACCTCCTCCTTTTTTTATCTTATAACTTTCTCAATCCATCCTCCCCCAAGAACAGTATCTTCTCTATAAAAAACAGCTGCCTGTCCAGGGGTGATAGCCCACTGGGGATGGAGAAAATCCACCCTCCATTTTCCTTCTGTAACTTTATAAATATAAGCAAGGGATTCAGGGTGTTGAGATCTTATCTTTACTCTGGCATAAAAAGGTTTCTCAGGTTCCTGTATGCTTACCCAGTTTACCTTTGATACCTGCATACTGTGGGTATACACATCTTCTCTTGTGCCAATGGTAATAATATTTTTTTTCTTGTCTATGTCCACAACATAAAAGGGTTCTTCTCTTCCTCCTGCCAGGCCTTTTCTCTGACCAATGGTGAAAAGATGTATTCCCTTGTGTCTTCCCACAATTTTTCCTTCTCTGTCCACTATGAAACCTTCGCTGAAAGGAGAAATTCCTTTTTTTTTAAAGAAATTTTTTAAAAATTCATTATAGTTTTTCTGACTGATAAAGCAAACTTCCTGACTTTCCTTTTTTTCATGCACAGGTAAATTGTTTTCTGCTGCTATCTGGCGCACCTCTTCCTTTGTAAGGTCAGAAAGAGGAAAAATGGTATGAGAGAGTTGCCTCTGGGATAAGGAAAAGAGAAAATAAGATTGCTCCTTTTTAGGGTCCTTCCCTTTTTTAAGGCAATATCTTTTAGTTGAGGGGTTAAATTCCACTTTTGCATAGTGCCCGGTGGCGATAAAAAAGACACCAAACTCCTTTGCTTTTTTAAGTAAAATACCGAATTTAATTTTTTCATTACAGACGATACAGGGATTGGGAGTTCGACCATTAAGATACTCCCAGCAAAAATATTCCACAACCTCCTTCTCAAACTCCTTTTTAAGGTTAAGAACATAAAGGGGAATGGACAATTTCCGAGCTACTCTGCGAGCATCCTCTGTGTCAGATAAGTTGCAGCATCTCCCCCCTTCCTCCCATAACCTCATATTTATACCAATCACCTCATATCCACGGCTTTTTAAAAGGTGGGCAGCTGTTGAGCTATCTACTCCTCCACTCATAGCAACAAGGACCCTTTTCTTATTCAAAGAGCATCACCTCAAAATTTGAAAGCTTAAGTTAAAAAATAATCTCAATAGCTCTATAAGGGCAGGCTTGGACACAAATCCCGCAAGCTATGCATTTTTCATCATTAAAAGAAACAACCCTTTCTTTTTCTTCCACATTAAAAGCCCCCGCAGGGCATAAAGGAACACAGACTGTGCAATGGTTGCATTTTTCAGGATTCCACTTGATTTCCTGTATCAGGGGTTTGACCTCAACCCCTATTTTTTTAAGGTAACCTATACCTTTTTCTATAGCCTCTTTTTTTCCGCTCACCTCAAGATCCAATCTTCCTTCCTCGTAAGGTGTAATCTTTGCTTTTATGATGTTGACCACAAGATCATAATCTTTAACAAGCCTGTAGGTTATAGGTTCTCTTACAAGATGTCGGGGAAATTTTAAAGCTAATTTCTTTTTTAAAACACTCATTTAATCCTCCATGAGAAAATCCTCATCTCTTTTGATCTGCCGCTTTTTCTCCCACTCACAAAGGTCTTTAAGAGTTGTTGTTCTTAAGACCTCTTTTATTTTTGCGTCCAGCTTTTTCCAGAAAAGATGTGCAACGCAATTTTTTGTTTTTTTGCAACTTTCTGGATTTTCCACACAAAAAACCGGTGTTATAGTATCCTCCAGGGCTGAGAGAATTTCGATTATTTTTATATTTTCAGGTCTTCTGGCAAGAATAAATCCTCCTCCAACACCTTTTATACTTCGGACAAGTCTTGCTTTATTTAAACGGTTTAAAATTTGCTCCATATAGGAAAAAGATACGTTCTGTGATTGAGAAATACTCTTTACGGAAAGGGGGAAAGATCCGTAATTTTTAGCAAGCTCTACCATAGCTCTTAGTCCATATCTTCCTTTTGTGGAGACTTTCATTTTATTTTCACAAGGGTTTCAATTGTTTAAAGATTAGGAAAATAAAGAGGATTTGTCAAGCATTTTTTAAAGTTTTGCATTTTAAAGAGGGAAGACGATTAATGGATGCTGCTATTTCCTGACGTCGGGGAAGAGCGTATTCCCCAGATTTTATCCTGAAAAGAGTATCAATTTCTCCTTTTTTAATTTTTTCTTCAACGATATCAAGGGATTTTCTTAAAGAAATATTTTCGTTAAAAATATTTTTTGCCATGTAGTAAATTATATCTCCTATACTTTTTACCTGAGCCTCTTCTACTATTTGTTCTACACAGCTTAGATCAATAACTTCTTTTCCAAAGATAAGTTTTTCCTTTCCTCTCGTTTTGATATTTACTTTCCCTGCTTTATATGGATTAAAGCTTTCCTTAAGGGGAAATCTTTCCTTTACTTTGCCGAAGCTTTCTCCTCCTTCAAATCGGCGGGAAGTTCTGTGTTTTTTTGCGATAGTTCTTGCTTTCTCTGAGACATCAAATACTCTGTAACTATCAAGCATAATTACCGTATCTGCTACATCAAAGTAGTCCCCTGAGCCTCCCATAACAAGGATAGTCGAAACTTTGAGATCTCTGTAGAGAAGCTTTATCTTATCAATCAAGGGAGTGATTGGCTCTTTTTCTTTTACTACAAGCTCCTGCATCCTCTCGTCTCTAATCATAAAATTTGTTGCTGAGGTATCTTCATCTATAAGCAGAAGACTCGTCCCTGCTTCCAGAGCCTCAATGATATTTGCTGCTTGTGAGGTGCTACCTGATGCATTTTTTGTGGAAAAGGAGGTTGTATCTTCTCCAAATGGAAGATGATTAATAAAAGGGGATATGTCCACATTACTTATAAACCTGCCATCCTCTGCTCTTATTTTAACAGCATCTTCTACTGTAACCACCCACTCTCTTCCGTCTCCGGGAATATGATTGTAACACCCTGCTGCAAGGGCATTTAGCAAGGTTGACTTTCCATGATACCCTCCTCCCACAATGAGGGTTATTCCTTGTGGGATTCCCATACCCTTTATTGTACCAGAATTTGGAAGGTTAAAAGTTACCTCAAGTGAAGGTGGAGAGGTAAAGGGGATTACTTTCTCACTTAAAAGGGGTCTTTCATCCACTCCACTTGCGCGGGGAAGATGAGAGTTGTTTCCGACAAAAGCCACAAGTCCTCTTTCTTTAAGGTGATCTCTTATATATTGTGCGTCCTCTACTGTATAGATGTGTCTTTCAAGCTCCTTGCAAGAGATTTTTTCATGAAAGAGAGAATTTTTAACGATTAAAGGAACTTCTTTAAAAAACATTTCCTCTGCTTCTTTTCCCAGAATTTTTCTTCCCCTTGCTGGAAGACCTACAAAAAATCTTACCTCTACAAACTCTTCATTTACCTTCATACAGGTTCTCTCAAGGACTTTTTGGCTGCAGGGGAGGATGGTTATTTTTCCACTTTTCCCGCTTCCTCTTTTCCCTTTTGCAACCTGATGAATATTTTTTGCAAAGCAGCGGGTAAGGTAATCTTCCAGGGCTATTTTTCTTATTCTGTTTTTAAAAAGGCGAGGGGGTATTTTTGCATTCCTTTGCTTCACTCTAACTCTTACTCTGCTTGGTGGGGCATAAGGGTCCTGTTGAACATGGTCTATATAAAGGCAAAATTCGGGGAATTCATATGCTCCCTCAATTTGTTTGTATGCTCTGTATCCTTTTCCTTCTATCTTTTTTAAGATGAGGAATAAACTTTTTGCCCATCTCATTCTGTTAGTATTCGATTCCTCCCCTTGCCTTTATTTTGCTGTTATAGGGATGTTTTATTTTTTTTACCTCTGTTACAAGGTCCGCCATACAAATTATACTTTGAAGTGCTTTGCGTCCTGTTAAAATGAGCTCAAGAGAGGATGGTTTTTCTTTTAAAAAATCTAAAATTTCTTTTTCTTCTATAAAACCATAATGTAAAGCTACATTTATCTCATCCATTATGAGAAGGTCATATCTTTCTTTTTCTATAATCCCTTTTATTTTGTTAAGAAAATCCTTTGCTTCTTTTTTTATGTTATCTTTGTTTCCAACTGGTTTGCCGGTTATAAGTTTTTTCCCGTACTCTTCTCCCCAGAAAATAACCTTTGCTCCAAGCTTTTTTAGAATTTCCATTTCTCCTGATGTTCTCTCTCCTTTAAGCCAGAAAACAACCATAATCCTCCATCCCCTCCCCATAGCTCTTATTGCCTGGCCTATGGCTGCAGTTGTTTTACCTTTTCCATTTCCAGTATAAACCTGAATTAATCCCTTTTTCATAATTTTATAAATCACCTTTCCGATTTTTGATTGGTCAGGCAGCTATATTAATTTTAGCAAAATAGAAAGGAGGGGTATAGTTGGATCCAACAAAGATTGCCTCTTTTCCTATTCCCCTTATGTTACTTAAAAGTTCGTATACATTACCTGTAGCCATAACATCTTTAATTCTACCTTTTATTTTCCCGTTTTCTACTTTGAATCCCAGGTCAAGATTTACAGAAAACTCTCCCATAAGAACATTGCTCTGTCCTGCTCCAATCACCTGGTCAACAATTAATCCTTCTTTTATATCTTTAATCATCTCCTCCAGGGAAAACTCACCTGGGGATATTATAAAGTTGGTAGTGGAGGGAGAGGGAAGGCTGTCGTAATCTCTTGCAGCGTTTGCTGTAGTTTTTGTTTTCATAAGTCCTGCAGTTTGGAGGTCATAAATGAAGTTTTTTAAAACGCCGTTTTTAATTATAAAAGTTTTACGGGAAGGAACACCTTCTCCATCTACAGGGGAGGAAGCCCTTGCATAGGGAAACGTGGCATCATCCACAATAGTAAGGTCAGGTGATACTATTTTCTGGTTGAGTTTTAAAAAAAGAGGAGAAACTTTTTTGTGGACAAACTTCCCATTTATACCTCTTTTCAGAGGACTGAAGATAGCAGGCATAGCCTTGGAAGTAAAAATAACAGGATACACTCCTTTTTCAATAGTGGCTCTCTTTTGAGATAATTTTATTTTATCCACGATTTTTTGAACAAGTATCTCTGACCAGTCATGATATTTACAGCTTGAATTTTCCTCTCCCACTCCTAAGAAATCCCCCTCTTGAGCCTGGAAGGCATAGATGAAGAAGGAGTAGAAGGTTTTCTCGTAGCTGAAAGATAGCCCGGCACTATTTAAAATAGAAATTTTGACAATTGTTTTATCTATTTCAGCTTCACATTGCAGATGAGGGAATTCTTTTAAAATGGCCTTAATTGTTCTTTCCCCTTCGTCAATCATTTTTTCTACGGGAAGTGAAAGGATGTCAGGGTCAAAACATTTTACCTTGGGGATTTTAGAAGAGGAAGGGGGAAACTTAAAAAAAGCATTTTCTCCTATAGAACTTGAGGATATTGCCGATTTTACTAAGAAATCTGCGTCTTCTTTATTTGTGATGCTGGAAAATCCTATTTTGCCATTTTTTATCACCCGAAGTCCTATTCCTTCCCCGAAGGAGTTATCAAGGGATTTTAAACGGTTAGATTGAAAACTAACCGTTGTATTTTGAAATTCTTCTCTGTAAACTTCTGCTTCCTCAGCTTCACAAAGAGCTTTCTCTAAAATTTTTTTCACTCTATCTGCCTCCTACCACAAGTTCCCTTATCCGAATATGAGGACCTCCTGTGGATACAGGGAGAGGTGATTGACCGTCTTTACCACATCCTCCCGGTCCTGTAAACAAAACAAGATCATTTCCTATAGCATCAATTTTTGAAAGTGTGGTAAAGATATTGCCGGTTAAATTAAAATCTCTTATTCTTTTTCCCAGCTTCCCATTTTTTATTATGTAACCTTCCTCAGGTGCGAAAGTGAACATTTCAAGGTTTGTCTGGCCTCCTCTAAATCCTCTTGCGTATATTCCCTCTTTTACTTCAGAGATTATCTCTTCTTTACTTTTCTCTCCTTTTTCTATATAGGTGTTACTCATTCTTACTATAGGTGGATACTCATAGCTTATAGCTCGAGCATTACCTGTTGGTTTTTCTCCCATCTTTGCCGCAGTCTCTCTTGAGTGAAGTCTCCCTACAAGTTTTCCTTCTTTTATAAGGTAGGTTTTCCCAGCTGGAACTCCCTCATCATCGTAAAGATAAAATCCCCCTTCTCCTGGAATGGTGGGTTGATCAACAATATTAAGGATTTCACCTCCAAAACGCCGGCCTAATTTCATTATCTGAAGAAGACGTTCATTTTCAAAGAGAAAATCTGCCTCAGAAAGATGTCCGAAAGCCTCATGAGCAAAAACACCACTTAGTTCAGGGTCTATAACCACAGTATATCTTCCTCCTTTGGCAGGTTCTGCGTCAAGGAGCTGAATTGCTCTTTTAACTGCTCTTTCTGCTTTTTCTTCCTGATTTTCTACGAGCTCATATCCCCCCACTCCTCCCACACCTTCATGGGCAGACTGTATGTTTCCTCCTTTTCTTGCGATAGAGGCCATCCCTAAGAGAGTGTAAAAGATCTCCTGCTGAATATAGGTTCCTTCAGAATTGGCAAAATATTTGACAAGATAAAGGTCAACATACCTCAGATCCGAGGTCTGAATTTCCGGTGCAGAGAGAAGTATTTTATTGTAATGGGAAGAAAGCCTGTATTTTTCTTCAAGGTCAATTTTGCGGGGGTCTTTTTTACAGCTTCCAGGTATGATTTTCTGGACTGGAGTAACAGGTGCAAGAATAACAGGGTCCCCTTTTGGGAGCAAAGATTGCTTTAAAGTCAGGTCAAGATAAAAGGGGAGATTATCCAGATTGTTGAAGGAGGAAAACCCCCATCCTGCCTTTCCTTTAATTCTTACGCATCCACCTTTTTCTTTAGAGGTTCCTATTGCCTCAAGCTCTTTTCCTACCCAATGTATGTAGGTTGTTACTCTTTCTTCCCACCTTATTTCTGCATACTCTGCCTTAATCTTGTTTAAGCAGGAAAGAAGATGAGTTTTCATTTTGAGGAAGCTTTCTCCATTATTTCCTCAGGTATATCAAAATTAGCATACACATTTTGCACCTCCTCCATTTCCTCAAGAGCATCCATTAATTTCAACATTTGTATGGCCTCTTTCTCTTCCAGAGGAACGACAGTTTGAGGAACCATGGTGAGTTCTAAAAGGTCAGGTTTCAGTCCTGCTTCTTTAATTTTCTCTTTGACCTTTCCAAATTCTTCAGGAGGGAATATTATCTCCATGGTGTTTTCATCTTCTTTGATATCTTCCGCTCCTATTTCAATTGCAAGCTCCATAATTTTATCCTCATCGATATTTCTCTTATCAAATACAACAGAACCTTTTCTTTCAAAAAGCCAGCTTACGCAACCAGTTTCTCCCATGTGCCCCCCATTGCTGGTCAATATATGCCTTATTTCAGAGATAACTCTTCTTTTATTGTCAGTCACAGCCTCAATTAAAAGAGCAACTCCACCCGGTCCATATCCTTCACAGGTTATCTGCTCATAACTCACTCCAGGAAGCTCCCCTGTTCCCCTTTTTATAGCTTTTGTTATATTTTCCTTGGGCATTCCAGCTTCCTGTGCTTTTTCCACGGCCATACGAAGTGCTGGATTTTTGTCAATATCACCCCCTCCCTGCTTTGCCTCTATTGTTATTTTTCGAGCCAGCTTACTGAAAAGTTTTCCCTTCTGAGCGTCCTTTTTTGCTTTTTTGTGTTTTATACTGCTCCACTTAGAATGTCCTGACAAGCTACTCACCCCTTTTTATTATTTTTTGAATTTAAATTTAGCAAAAATTAAGATACTGTCAATTAATTTCGAATAAAAATTCAAATAAAAAAAGGGAGAGGGTAACCCTCTCCCTTTTTAAGGTTGAACTTTATTAGTACTCAGGTGGGTAGGGGGGAGTTTTCTTTTCCTCTTTCTCTGGAATCTCTGCCACAAGAGCATCAGTTGTCAGAATGAGAGAGGCTACACTTGCAGCATTTTCTATAGTTGTCCTTACAACTTTTGCAGGATCAATTACACCACTTTCTATAAGGTCCTCATATTTACCGATTTCCGCATTGAATCCTTCAGAACCTTTCCTTCTGAGAACCTCTTCCACTACCACTCCACCCTCAAGACCAGCATTTTCAGCAATTTTGCGCAAAGGCTCTTTTAAAGCCTCTTTTATTATCCTTATCCCTATCTGCTCATCCTCAAACTCACCTTTTAATTTTTCAACTGCTGGGATACATCTTAACAGGGCAACTCCTCCTCCAGGGACTATTCCTTCTTCTACTGCAGCTCTTGTAGCAGCAACGGCGTCTTCTATTCTTGCTTTGTTGGTCTTCATCTCAGCTTCAGTTGCCGCACCCACATTAATTACAGCAACTCCTCCAGAAAGCTTGGCAAGTCTTTCCTCAAGTTTTTCTCTGTCATAGTCAGAGTCGGTCTCTTCTATTTGGAGTTTTATCTGCTTAATTCTGTCCTCAATTTTCTGTTTATCACCCTGACCCTCTATTATTGTTGTCTCCTCATTGGTTATGCGGACTCTTTTGGCTCTACCAAGCATGGATATATCCACATTCTCCAGTTTCAATCCAAGATCTTCTGAGACTACCTGTCCACCGGTCAAAATGGCAATATCCTCCAGCATAGCTTTTCTTCTATCCCCAAAACCTGGAGCCTTAACGGCAGCACATTTTAAAGTTCCCCTTATCTTGTTTACCACAAGTGTGGCAAGAGCCTCTCCCTCTACATCCTCTGCAACCAAAAGGAAGGATTTACCTGTGTTGGCAACTTTCTCAAGTAGAGGCAAGAGGTCTTTCATATTACTTACTTTTTTGTCATGAAGGAGAATATAAGGTTCCTCCAGAACAACTTCCATCTTCTCAGGATTGGTTATAAAGTAAGGAGATATGTAACCCCGGTCAAACTGCATTCCTTCCACAAACTCCACATTGGTCTCTGCAGTTTTACCTTCTTCAATAGTGATTACACCATTTTCTCCCACTTTTTCCATAGCATCTGCAATTAACTCTCCTATTGTGGGATCGTTGGAAGCTGCAACAGTTGCCACCTGAGCAATTGATTTTTTATCCTTCACGGGTCTGCTCATTTTCTTTATCTCTTCCACCACAGTTTTAACAGCCTTTTCCATTCCTCTTCTAAGATGAGTGGGATTCACCCCTGCAATCACATTTTTCATACCCTGATGGACTATATATTGAGTTAAAAGGGTAGCTGTAGTTGTTCCGTCACCTGCCACATCTTTTGTTTTTTCTGCTACTTCCTTTACAAGCTGAGCTCCCATATTCTCGTAAGGATCCTCAAGTTCTATTTCTTTTGCTACTGTTACTCCATCATCGGTAACAGTAGGTGAACCAAAACTCTTGGCCAAAGCAACATTTTGCCCTTTTGGACCAAGAGTGATAGTTACTGTGTTGGCTAATTTATCAAGACCTCTTATGAGGGCTTGTTTTGCCTCTGAACCAAACACAATTTGCTTTGAAGCCATCTCTTACACCTCCTTTTTCTCTCTTTATTTTTGTTTATTTTTTAATCTATTTTTCTAAGACAGCCAGGACATCATCTTCTCCAAGCACAAGGTACTCCTCGCCGTCTATTTTTACCTCTGTTCCCCCGTATTTTGCGAATATAACTATGTCACCTTTTTTTACTCCCTTAAAATCAGGACCTACTGCTATGACTTCTCCCTGCTGCGGTTTCTCTTTGGTTGCTGTTTCAGGAAGGTAAATTCCTCCCTGTGTCTTTTCCTCTTGTTTTTGGGGTTTTACTACTATTCTTTCGCCCAAGGGCCTTATGTTCATTTTACACCTCCTTTTTCTGATTTATGTCATTTTTATATTATTTTTAATGCTGATTTAAAATTATATTTTAAAGAAGGGGAGTGTCAACCCCCCATTATTACTGTAACTTACTTATTTTTATATATTAAAATAAAAGTTTTTTCGTAAATTTCAACCTAAGGGGATAAGGATACTTGATTCTATTGAAAAAAAAGGTTAAAATAAAAACCATTTAGCAATGTTCTTGAACTTGATACCACATAAATATATAAATGTAGGGAGGATTGTATGGGTTATAAAATATTAGAAAAAAGGCTGCTCGGTCCTGACTCTGTTCTTTTTGAGGTGGAAGCTCCTCATGTTGCAAGATCTGCAAAACCCGGACAATTTGTGATTTTAAGAGCCCACGATAGAGGAGAAAGGATTCCTCTCACTATTGCTAATACTGACGGGAAAAAGAAGGTTACGGTTATATTCCAGGTAGTGGGAAAAACTACAAAATATCTTTCTTCCTTAGATGTCGGTGATGAGATAAAGGATTTCTTAGGTCCTCTGGGAACACCTACAGAGATTGAAAATTTTGGAAAGGTGGCAGCTTTGGGAGGAGGATTTGGTACGGCTGTCCTTTACCCCCTTGTAAGGGCTTTAAAGGATGCAGGTAATTTTGTAATAGTAATTAACGGTGCAAGAAATAAAAGCCTTCTTATTCTGGAAAATGAACTTAAAGATTTAAGTGATGAGTACTATGTGACAACTGATGATGGATCCAAGGGATTTAAAGGTTTTGTTACCGATTTTTTGAAAAAGCTTATCGAAGAGGAGAAAAGAAAAATAGATAGAGTTTTTGCTGTGGGACCTGTTCCTATGATGAAGGCAGTTGCAGATCTTACAAAGAAACATGGTATAAAAACCATTGTGAGTTTGAATCCTATAATGGTTGATGGGACAGGAATGTGTGGGGCATGTAGGGTTGAAGTTGGAGGTGAAACAAAATTTGCCTGTGTAGATGGACCGGAGTTTGATGCTCACAAGGTGAATTTTGATCTTCTGGCAAAAAGACTTCAGATGTATAAAAAAGAAGAAGAGCTCTCTCTTTTAAAAATGATTGAGGCAAAAAAGGAGGGTTAAGGTGAGTGATAAAAAATTGCTTTTGAAAAAGACTCCCATGAGAAAACAGGACCCTTCACAGAGAGTGAAAAATTTCTTTGAAGTTGCCCTTGGTTACACACCCGAGGAGGCATTAAAAGAGGCAAAAAGATGTCTGGAGTGCAAAAAACCTTCCTGTGTAAAAGGATGCCCCGTAGAAATTGATATACCAGGATTTATTAAAAAAATAAAGGAGGAAGATTTTTTGGGAGCAGCAGTTGTTATCAAAGAAAACAATCCCCTTCCGGCAGTTTGTGGAAGGGTTTGTCCTCAAGAAGATCAGTGTGAAAAAACGTGTGTTCTTTCTCGAAAGGGGGAGTCTGTTGCTATTGGAAGATTGGAAAGATTTGTTGCTGATTTTGAAGCAAGAGAGAAAAAGAGTTTTTCTCCCAGCTTAAAGTCCTTTTCAAAATCTGGAAAAAAGGTGGCTGTGGTTGGCTCAGGTCCTGCTTCCCTTGTTTGTGCAAGTGAACTTGCTAAAAAGGGTTACAGGGTTACAATTTTTGAGTCCTTACATGAGCCAGGAGGAGTTCTTGTTTATGGGATTCCGGAGTTCAGGTTGCCCAAGGAGATAGTAAGAAGGGAGGTAGAGTATATTAAGTCTCTGGGAGTGGAAATTATAACAAACTTTTTTGTCGGAAAGACAAGGACAGTTGATGAATTAATGAAAGAAGATGGGTATGAAGCTGTTTTTATAGGCACAGGTGCAGGTCTTCCAAGATTCATGCATATCCCGGGTGAAAATCTTCTGGGAATTTATTCTGCAAATGAGTTTTTAACCCGGATGAATTTGATGAAGGCTTTTATGTTTCCAGAGTATGATACACCGGTTAAAGTGGGAGAGAGGGTAGGGGTAATCGGTGGGGGAAATGTTGCCATGGACTCTGCAAGGGTTGCTCTGAGGGCAGGTGCAAAGAAGGTTACAGTTTTTTACAGGAGAACAAGAAATGAAATGCCGGCAAGAATTGAAGAAATAGAAAATGCCGAGGAGGAAGGGATTGAATTTATGTTTCTTGTGGCACCTGTTGAGTATGTGGGTGATGAGAGAGGGTGGGTTAAAGAGGCAAAGCTTATAAGAATGAGACTCGGGGAACCGGACTCGTCAGGAAGAAGAAGACCTTTGCCTGTAGAGGGCTCTGAATTTTTGGTCCCTGTTGATACAGTGGTCGTAGCTATTGGACAGGTGCCCTCTCCCATGATTGCCAGGACTACTCCTGGACTTGAGATAAATCCTAAGTGGGGAACGATACTTGTCAATCAGGAGACCTGCGCAACAACAAAAGAGGGAGTTTTTGCAGGAGGAGATGTAACAACAGGAGCTGCAACTGTTATTCTGGCAGCAGGTGCAGGTAAAAAAGCAGCAAAGTATATAGATTATTATTTACAGAATAAAAATAAGGAAAATATATGGGAAAAGCTGAGAAATAATGGTCTTGATGTGGTTGCTTGACAATGTTTTTCTCTTTCTTTACAATAAAATTCTAAGTTTTCCTGAACAGATGGAAAAAGGTATGGTAGCGCAAAAGGATAAAGAGAAAATAGATAAGATTATTGAAAAGTATAAAAACGAGAAAGGTCCTTTTATCTCCATACTTCAGGAGTTGCAGGATACCTTCGGTTATCTTCCCAGAGATGTTCTTTCCTACCTTTCTTTTAGACTGAGAGTTCCTGAAAGTAAGATCTGGGGAGTTGTTACTTTTTATTCCCAGTTTTATCTTGAACCAAGAGGAAAAAATACTGTAAAGGTCTGTCTTGGCACAGCCTGTCATGTTAAAGGAGCAGGTAAGATTCTTGACAGGTTAAGAAAGGTTTTAGGGATAAAAGAAGGTCAAACCACAAAGGATTTAAAATTTAGCTTAGAGACTGTTCGCTGTCTTGGAACCTGTTTTTTAGCGCCTGTTATAATGATTAATAAGGATTATTTTGGAAGGCTTACCCCGGATAGAGTGGAGCAGATAATAAACCAATATAGATAATTAGGTAAAAATTTTAGTTTTTTAAGGATAATATCTATGGCTGAACTTTCCAGTTTAAAAGACCTTAAATCCTATCGGAAGTATCTCTGTGAGAAAAAAGATAAAACTAAAAAGATAGTAAGGATATGCATGACAGGCTGCAGGGCATTTGGTGCAGGGGAAATAAAAGAGAAGCTTGAGGAAGAAGTTGAAGCTTTAAAGTTAAAAAATGTAGAAATTGTTCCCACGGGATGCCAGGGCTTTTGTGCTCAGGCTCCTGTAATGACGATAGACCCTTTTGACATTTTTTATGGAAGAGTAAGTCTGTTAGATGTAAAGGAAATTGTCTCTGAAACCCTCATAAAAGGCAAAATAATAGAGCATCTTCTCTATAAAGACCCCTTTTCCAAAAAACCTATTCCCCATACAAGGGATATTCCTTTTTTTAAAGAGCAGTTAAAAATTGTCCTCAGAAGATGCGGAAAAATAAATCCAACAGATATTGATGATTATATTGCAAATGATGGTTACAAAGGACTTGAGAGAATCTTTGAGGAAAATATCCTGCCCGAGAAAGTAATAGAAGAGATTAAATCTTCTGGTCTTCGAGGAAGGGGAGGTGCTGGTTTTCCCACAGGGCTAAAATGGGAATTTGCAAGAAAAGCTTCCGGAAATCCTAAATATATCATATGCAATGCTGATGAAGGAGACCCTGGTGCTTTCATGGACAGGGCAATACTTGAAGGAGATCCTCATTCTGTGATTGAAGGAATGCTTATAGCAGGTTATGCTATTGGAGCAGAAGAAGGTTATGTTTATGTTAGAGCAGAATATCCCATAGCAGTGGAGCATTTGAACATAGCCCTCTGTCAGGCGAAAGAGTTAGGACTTATTGGCAAAAACATTCTTGGCACAGGCTTTTCCTTTGATATAAAAATAAAAAAAGGTGCGGGGGCTTTTGTTTGTGGAGAGGAGACAGCTCTTATTGCCTCTATTGAGGGGAAAAGAGGCATGCCAAGGCCAAGACCTCCTTTTCCTGCACAATCTGGTCTCTGGGGAAAACCAACCTGTATTAACAATGTGGAAACTCTGGCAAATGTTTCCTATATCATCTTTAAAGGAGCAAAAGAATTTGCCAGGGTGGGAACAGAGGAAAGCAAAGGAACAAAAATATTTGCTCTTGCAGGAAAGGTAAAAAATACAGGTCTTGTTGAGGTTCCCATTGGCACAAGTTTGAGAAAGGTGGTGTTTGATATAGGAGGTGGACCTCCTGAGGGAAGGAGATTTAAAGCTGTTCAAATTGGGGGACCTTCCGGTGGATGTGTTCCTGAAAGGTATCTTGACCTTCCCATAGATTATGATTCTTTAAAAAAAGTTGGTGCCATAATGGGTTCGGGGGGAATGGTGGTAATGGATGATAATACCTGTATGGTTGATGTGGCTCGTTTTTTTCTGGAGTTCGTCCAGGATGAGTCCTGTGGGAAATGTGTTCCCTGTAGAATTGGAACAAGAAGAATGCTCGAAATTTTAACCCGTATAACAAAAGGTGAAGGAAAGCCTGAAGATATAGCCCTTTTAGAAGAGCTTGCCAGAACCATTAAAGATGCATCTTTGTGTGGCCTTGGACAGACTGCTCCAAATCCTGTACTTTCTACACTTACTTATTTTAGAGATGAATACAAAGCACACATTGAAGATAAGTCCTGTCCTGCAGGAACTTGCGAGGAGCTTTTTATATCTCCCTGTCAAAATGCCTGTCCTGCAGGGATTGATATTCCTGGATATATTGGGTTAATTGCTCAAGGTAAGTTTCTTGAGGCTTTAGAACTTATTAGAAAAGATAATCCTTTCCCGGCTATATGTGGAAGGGTTTGTCACCACCCTTGTGAATCGAAATGTCGCAGAGGTGAAATAGATGAACCCGTTGCTATAAATGCTCTCAAAAGATTTGTAAGTGACCATGCAAGAGGTAGGGAAAAGCCACCTAAGATTTCTCCATTTGTCTCTTTAAAAAAAGAAAAAATTGCTGTGATTGGCTCAGGTCCTGCAGGTCTTACCTGTGCCCACTATCTTGCAATGTGGGGCTATCCTGTTACCGTTTTTGAGGCTTTGCCTGTTGCAGGAGGAATGTTGAGGGTTGGTATTCCTGATTACAGACTTCCCAAGGATATACTGGAAGAGGAAATATTTTATTCTGTTGAGAGTTTGGGGGTTCGCATTGAAAAGGGTGTGAAGATTGGTAGAGATATAGCATTTGATGAACTTTTTAAGATGGGTTATTCCTGTATCTTTGTAGGAGTTGGATGTCATGTATCTCGGAGACTCAATATAGAGGGAGAGGAAAGTGAGGGGGTATTGGATGGAGTGGAGTTTTTAAAAAAGATAAATTTGGGAGAAAAACTTCGCCTGGATAATAAAAAAGTGGTTGTAATTGGTGGAGGAAATGCTGCTGTTGATGCAGCAAGATCTGCTCTAAGGCTCGGGGCGGGGGAGGTAACCATTCTTTATAGAAGGTCTCCTCAAGAGATGCCCGCCATAAAAAGTGAGGTTACAGCTGCTGAGAAAGAAGGTGTGAAGTTTCATTATCTTGCAGCTCCCTTAAAGATAGTATCCTCTAATGGAAAAATTGAAGGATTGGAATGTATATGTATGAGATTGGGAGAATATGATAAAAGTGGAAGAAGAAAACCTGTTCCTGTTGATGGTTCTGAATTTTTTATCCCGGCT
>Ga0136651_10000478_pt1 | contig 21958 bp, 19 predicted proteins | sample Mar14236cmmetaG_FD_94867 | JGI IMG/M metagenome (GOLD analysis project Ga0136651, IMG submission 94867) | Marine hydrothermal vent microbial communities from Guaymas Basin, Gulf of California to study Microbial Dark Matter (Phase II) - Marker... ... | reverse complement strand
GCCGAGCATGATATGGTTGTCCTTTCGGTGGGTGTTTTACCTACTCTCGGTATCTCAGAAGTCTTCGAAAACGAAAAACTGGAACTTGATCCGTTTAATTTTATCAATCAACCCGATATGCTGGCGAGTCCTTCCAAGACCAGTATAGAAGGTGTATTTGTTGCCGGCACAGCTTCCGGCCCGATGGATATCCCGGACTCAATCCTGTCGGGAGGTGCTGCTTCGGCGGAAACAACCAGTTATCTCAGGAGGGAATCATTATGAAGAAAAAAATAGGGGTATATATCTGCCACTGTGGAGGCAACATCTCCGATTATGTAGATGTTGAAAAGGTACGTGAAGCTGTTGAAAATGAGGAGGGCGTTTTTCTGGCCAAAACAACCATGTTTGCCTGTGCCGATTCCAATCAGAAAGAAATGGTTGAAGACATCAGAAAGGAAGCGCTTGACGGAGTGGTAGTGGCTTCCTGTTCTCCTAAATTACATCTTCTTACGTTCAGAGGTGTTGTGGAAAGAGCAGGGATGAACAAATACAATTACGTTCATGCCAACATCCGTGAGCAGGTCTCCTGGGCACATTCTGACAATAAGCCGGGAGCTACGGAAAAGGCTATTCAAATAGTAAAAGCGGCCATTGCCAAGGTGAGGCATGCCGAAGCCCTTGAACCCATAAGGGTGAAATCTACCAAAGCCGTGGCAGTGATCGGTGCAGGGGTGGCCGGTATGCGTGCAGCTATCGAGCTTGCCGAAGCCGGCGCGGAGGTCTATCTTATCGAACGTGAGTTTTTTGTGGGTGGACGTACCGCTCAATGGGATAATCTTTTTATGAGCGAGGAATCCGGTAAAGAATTGGTGACGCGATTATACGATGAAGTGATGAAACACAAGCATGTCACTTTATTCACGGGTGCTGAAGTGGTTGAGAACAAAGGGAGTGTAGGAAATTTTCAAATAAAAGTAAAAATAACGCCCCGGCATTTCAAGTTGCAATGTAATACTGGTGAATTAAAAAAAGCCATTGATGTTTGTCCGGTGGAAGTCCCCGATGAATTTAATTTTAACATTACCACACGAAAGGCTATTTATCATAATTATCCTAGTGAATATCCGCAATTGCCGGCTATTGACATGAAAAACTGTACCCGTTGCGGTAAATGTGAAGAGGTGTGTTCCGGTGTTGATTTTAGTCAAAAAACGGAATATCTGAATCTAAAAGTCGGATCTATTTTGTTGGCTACGGGCTTTGATCCTTATGAACCAAAAAAGGGAGAATTCGGTTTTGGTGAAATTGACAATGTGGTTACTTTACCTCAGTTCAAACGTATTGTTCACTATTGTAATGATAAATTAATATACCTTGGCAAAGAAATAAAACATATTGCCTATATCTATTGCGTAGGAAGCCGGCAGGTTGACGGCGACAATAAATACTGTTCGCGATATTGTTGTACAGCTGCTATCCATGTGGCCATTGATGTTAAGAAAAGATTTAAGAATATTTATAATTATCATTTTAACAGGGGTATAAGAACTTATGGAAAACAGGAAATACTGTACGATGAATCCTCGCGTTTGGGTGATATCTATCTTCAATCGTTTGAGCATGATCCGCCCGTAGTGGAAAAAAGAGGGGATCAGACCTTTGTGAAAATCAAAGATGTGCTCACCACCGACAGGGAAATGGAAGTGGCCGCCGATTTAGTGGTTCTTGTTACCGGCATGGTTCCACGTGAGGATGATTCCATTGGAAATCTTCTGAAAGTGCCCAAAGGAAGGGATAAGTTTTTCAACGAAATCCATATGAAATTACGGCCCGTTGAGACGGTTATCGACGGGGTGACTATTGCCGGGGCAAGCCAGGGACCAAAGAATATTATGGAGTCGATGAATTCGGCGCTGGCCGCTGCCACGAAGTCCTTCTCGCTGGTAGATTCGGGCGAGCTGGCTCTGGAGCCAACTATTGCCAGGGTCAATGAAGAAGCTTGCGAATGGTGTGGGAAATGTGACGAAGCCTGTCCTTACAGTGCCTTTGAAAAGGTTGAAAAAAATGGGAAAACCATTGCCAAAGTGAATGCTGCCGTTTGCAAAGGCTGCGGTATGTGTCTCCCCGTATGTCCTGAAAATGCCCTTGACCTTGTCGGATTATCCGATGAAGATGTTGAGAGTATGATTGATGCTTTGATTCCTAATGCTTAAAAAATTGTCTCATGGAAGTTGAAAGAGGAAAAACAGCAAAATACCTGAAAGAGAAGCACGAAATTCCCAAACAGGTGACAGAGCATCTAAAATATTTCACAAAAACAAAAAAGATGCTGCTTAATGCGCTCAGGGAAGGAGAAAAAACGGTACCTCAGCTTGCGGAAGAACTTGGTCTTCCTGCCCATGAGGTCATGTTTCAACTGATGAGTTTATTGAAATACGGTTTTGTGGAAACCGGTGAGATGGATGATATGGATGAGTATTTTTATTATAAACTAAAAAGCAATGGCAAGAATAAATCCTGAGTTTACCGACGAGTTGAAAAAATATGGGGCCTTTGATGCCAATGCATGTTATAACTGCGGTAACTGTACGGCTGTCTGTTCCCTTGCTACGGAGGAGGAATCGTTTCCGAGAGAAATGGTGAGGTTCAGTGTCCTGGGATTAAAAGAAAATCTGGAAACCTCTTTGAAGCCCTGGTTATGTTACTATTGTGGTGAATGCAGTGAGACATGTCCCCGCGAAGCCAATCCCGGAGAGCTGATGATGTCTCTCCGCCGCTGGCTCATTGGCAGGTACGACTGGACCGGATTGTCCGGGTTGTTTTATAAATCACTGGCAGTTTTTCTTTCCGCTTTTGTGGTGTTGGCGGCTGTGGTTGCGTGGTTCGGTGTCTATGAGAATTTTAATCTTCCTGTCATCATGCATTATGGGCACTATTTTGAAATGGCGGCCATAACCGTTGTCTTTGCCTTCATTTTGCTGCCAAACATTATCCGTATGTGGTGGCTCACAATTTATAAGCCCGGGGTCAGGGTGCCTGTATCTGTCTATTTTACTGCCATTGGAGATCTTATTGTTCATATGTTTACCCAGAAACGTACACTGGGATGCGAGGATAACCAGCTAAGATGGTTCGAACATTTTATCCTCGTTCTTGGTTACCTGAGCCTGTTATTTACTACGGTGGTCCTTGATTGGTTTGCTTCTCAAAGCTTGTTTGTCGTGGTATTAGGATATGTGGAAAGTGCCGTGATTTTTGTGGTTACTTTTGATTTTGTGCGGCGAAGGATTATCAAAGATCAGGAAATCAGTAAACATGCGCATCCCAGTGACTGGTTTTTTGTTATCTGGCTTTTCCTGATGGGGTTATCCGCTTTTTCTGTCCGGTTGTTCATAGATCTGCAAATGCTTGATAATAATGTATGGCTTTATCTGGTTCATCTGATGATCCTGGTGCAATGGGCATTGGTCATTGTTCCGTTCGGGAAGTGGACGCACTTTCTTTACCGTTCCTTTGCCATGTATTTTGAGAAACTGATCGAATACACGCGGTCAACAAAATAAATCCGTCAGGAAATAAAACCCATTTGGCGGCATGTTGCGTGCCGCTATTTTTTTGTTTTTGCGTAATGGTTTATTCTTTTAAAATTCTCTTACAATCTGAGAAATTCTGACAAGCTTTTCCAGTAACGTCTCCAGTAGATTTAGTCTCAGCATATTGGCTCCGTCGGATTTGGCGAGTGCCGGATCTGGATGGGTCTCCAGGAAGATGCCGTCGGCACCGACGGCAATGGCTGCACGCCCGATCGTTTCGATCATATCGGGACGACCCCCTGAGATTCCTTCAGTCTGATTGGGTTGTTGCAGCGAGTGTGTAATATCCACAACCACCGGAAAGCCGATTTTTTTCATCTCAACAATCCCTCTGAAGTCTACAATGAGATCATGGTACCCGAACATGGTTCCACGGTCGGTCAGCATAATGTTCATGTTGCCTGACTGAACGACTTTATCGGCAGCAAATTGCATGGCAGTAGGAGCCATAAACTGACCTTTCTTAATATTGATAACCTTTCCGGTTTTTGCAGCCGCTACCAGTAAGTCGGTTTGGCGACTGAGAAAGGCCGGAATCTGAAGAACATCAACATATTTGGCGGCCAGAGCTGCTTCCGGTACCGAATGAATATCCGTCAAAACAGGGATGTCGAAAGACTGTTTGACTTTTTCCAGGATCTTCAGGGCTTTTTCATCCCCGATCCCTGTGAAAGAGTCAAGCCGCGTACGGTTGGCTTTTTTATAAGAAGCTTTGAAAATAAACGGGATCTTATGTTTATCCGTGATCTCTGTAATCCTTTCAGCTATCAGAAAAACGTTTTTTCTACTTTCTACCACACAGGGCCCGGCGATAAGAAAAAAGTTGCCGGAATCGAGGTGTTTTATTCCTGAGAGATTTTTAAAGATGTTCATGATATTCATTGTTTTATTTCTGACCCTCACACTGTTCCTCCGACCACGGGGGAGGGAGAGAGGAGGTTAAATTAATACTTATAAATATCTCCCCACCATTTTTTCAAGCGTTCGAAGATTTCGTTTTCCCTGATGTTTTTCCCGGGCACATATAGTCGTGTACCTTTTATTTTTTCCGGTAAGTAAAAGTCTTTGACAAAGTTTCCGGGATAGCTGTGGGCGTACTTATAGTCCTTTCCATACCCAAGGTCTTTCATTAGTTTGGTGGGAGCATTCCGGATGTTCAGGGGCACCGGCAGGTCGCCTTCTTTTTTCACCAGTGCCTGGGCATCATTGATAGCCATATAGGCCGAATTGCTTTTTGGCGAAGTGGCCAGGTATATGGTGGCTTCGGAGAGGATGATCCTTGATTCGGGCCATCCGACCTGGTGTACGGCGTCGAAGGCACTTTGAGCCAGCAGCAGAGCATTGGGATTGGCCAGTCCGATATCTTCGGCTGCCAGAATTACCAGTCGCCGGGCAATAAATTCAGGGCTCTCGCCACCTTCCACCATCCGGGCCAGCCAATATACAGCAGCATTGGGATCACTACCCCGCACCGACTTGATAAAAGCGGAGACGATATCATAATGTTGTTCTCCCTGCTTGTCATACAATGCCAGGTTTTTCTGAAGATGTTGCAGTACTTTGTCGTTAGTGATGATGATTTTTTCCCCTTCCGAAAGCTTGTTTTTTTCAGCATCCACCACCAGTTCCAGGGCATTGTAAAGTTTACGGGCATCACCTCCGGAGTATCTTAGCAGCGCCTCATATTCCCTGATCTCTATGTGTAGTTTTTTGAGATACTGGTCTTGAGCAAGCGCCCGGTGAAGAAGGGTGATCAGAGCATTCTTGTCCATAGGTTTCAGAACATATATCTGACACCGGGATAACAGGGGAGAGATAACCTCAAAAGAGGGGTTCTCGGTCGTAGCACCGATCAGCGTGACGGTGCCTTCCTCGACAGCTCCCAATAACGAATCTTGCTGGGATTTGCTGAAGCGGTGGATCTCATCAATGAAAAGAATCGGATTTGGCCGGTCGAAAAACTGTTCCTTTTTGGCTTTTTCGATGGTCACCCTGACATCTTTCACTCCAGAGTGGACGGCGCTCAGACTGTAAAAAGGCCGGTTGAACTGAAGAGAGAATATCCGGGCCAGCGTGGTCTTTCCTATACCCGGAGGCCCCCAAAGGATCATGGAAGGAATTGTACCGGCGTCGATCAGGTTGCGCAGAATAGCATTTTTCCCGACAAGATGATTCTGTCCGACTAACTCGTCGAGGGTTCTGGGACGCATGCGCTCAGCCAAAGGAACATTCAATGCCATAAAAAATCACTTTTTACAAAGATACGGTTATTTTTAGTTTGCCGGGGATAATTTTAAAATCCTGTGAGCAACCAAAATGAATAAAAAAATGTCTTATATTTATAAACCGTATTTTATCATTTAAATTTATATAAAATGGAACGTAATAGTATATTCAGATACGTCTTTATTGTAATATTTACAGGCATTTTGTCCGGATCAGCCGTTTTTTCCCAAATTGATGAATCAATGGATATTTTTGACGGCGGTGTAGAAGACGGACAGGCGATTTTAACAGAATATCTGCGTCCCTGGATGAATGCTTTTAGTGCCGATCTGAGTGCCGGCTGGTATAATACGGCCACAGTCCATAAGCTGGGAGGTGTGGATGTGACGTTTACCGTTAACATAAGTTTTGTGCCTGAGAATGCCAAAACTTTTGACATGTCAAAAATAGGTTTGAAAAACCTGGAACCGGTAGGATCAAGTACCATTGCTCCTACTGTTGCCGGTTGTACGGATGAGGGGCCACTGCTGGAATACAGGGCGGTCAACGCGACGGATACGGTCACTTTGGCTTCCTTCAGATCGCCTGCCGGCACCGGATATGATTTTGTTCCTTCCCCTATGTTGCAGGCTGGCATCGGATTACCTGCCGGTACTGAAATTATCGGCCGGTTACTGATCCCCGTCAAAGTGCCCGAAACTTCTGTAAAAATGGGCTTATGGGGCATAGGTATGAAACATAGTGTCAGCCAGTGGATCCCGGTTTTGAAAAGGTTACCTGTGGGTATGTCGCTTTTCGGGGGATTCACACGCATGAATGTATATGCCGGTTTTCAGCTTGAGCCGGACAGTTATGATAATCTGGAAAATTACAGGCCTGCTGATTTTACCGGGCAGGAGATCAGTGCGATCATCCAGGCTTATACCATTGATCTCATTGTGTCTACAAACCTTCCGGTCATTAATGTATTCGGGGGGATTGGTTATGGCAAAACATCGACAGATATAGATGTGAATGGAAATATTCCCATCCCGGGATTTCATCCTGATATCTCTGTAACATGTCCCACATTTACAGATGAAGACATCCATAAGATACCAGGAATGAAGATCGCCAATCAAAGCGGATTGAGATTTAATGCAGGTATCCGTCTGAAGCTGGCGGCAATAACCCTTCACGGCGATTATACCTGGGCTGATTATTCCATTTACACGGCAGGTATCGGATTGAGTTTCAGATAAACGTTTTTTTATTCTTTTTGACATTTTGTAACCCCTGGTTGCAGAAACTTATTTTTCCGGTCATTGGTTTGTCTTTTTTTCGAAATTTTTTATATCTTTAGTAAAAAATAAACGAAAATGGAAGATAAATTTGTGATTTTTGGAGAACATTTCTATGAAAAGGCTTTGCTTATCAAGTCCATTCTGGAAAGTAAAGGCATTGATGTGTAGCTTTCCAATGTCAATATGATACAGTCTGATGCCTCTGCCGGGGTCAGGATTAAGGTCAGGGAAGAGGACTTTGAAAAGGCATTGGATGTTTACAGACGATTCCTTCTGGATGAAGGAGAATTGACTGAAAAAGAATCAGAAAAAAATGGTTGAGAAAAAATCCGGAATAAAGAAGATTTTGGTTCCTGTTGATTTCAGTGACTATTCCCGGCATGCTGCCCATTTTTCGATGCTCTATGCATCCAGTGTAAATGCGGAGATTCTTTTTCTTCATGCCTATTATGCTCCTGACATGCAAACCATTCCATATGATGAATCTTTTGGTTTTGAAGGTTCCATTACCGATTATCTCAACGATCTGCGGGATACTGCCAGGGAAGAACTCAAAAGTTTTATGGAAAATTTGCGCAAAACTGCCACGGAAAAAAACCTGAAAAAACTTTTGATGGATTATACGGTTGTTAAAGGTCCGTTGGATGATGCAGTTTTTTATACCACCGAATCCTATCAGCCTGACCTGATCGTTATGGGAGCCCGTGGAAAGGATAAAAGAAAAAGTGATCCCATTGGTTCAACCACGACACGGATTATGGAGAAAGCTTCCGTCCCGGTGATTGTAGTACCGGAGGATATGGATCTGAAGGGATTTTTTGACCGGAAAAAAATACTCTATGTTACCGACTATGACGAAGCCGATTGTGAAGCAATATCAAAACTTATAAATCTGATCCGTTCTTTTAATATGGATATTTTTTGCATGCATATTGGCAGTGAGAAAGAAAATTCCAGTGAGAATATTAATAAAATGGAGGGCCTCAGGGAATATTTCAGGAAAGCCTATCCTGATGTAAACATTACGTGTGATGTTATTCTTAAAGAAGATGTGATTGAGGGTATTGATGAATACATGTCAAAAAATCCGGTCAGCGCCATAGCCATGACCGCCCGTAAGCGCAATCTGATAGAAAAGATCTTTTATCCGAGTATTACCCGGAAAATGTTTTTCTATACCACGGTTCCTTTACTGGTATTTCATACTTGATTGACCGGGGTGCCAAAGAAAATGTTTATTCCCGGAATTGCAGATCCAGATAACTTCCCATGACCATATAACAGGTTTTATAGCGCTGTCCGACAGTTTTTTAATTACAAGGCTGGTATTGTTTACAGCGATGATGGTATCCTCATGCTCAACATTTATAGTTGTTACAGCATAGGAGTATTCGTCAGGTATCAGTATCTTTATCGTCGGTTGACTGGCCGTGGCACGGTATCGGATATCATTGTTTTCCGGTTTACCCTGATACACTGCAATGGGGATACTCTGGTGTTCCTCGTTGAAAGTCAGATTGTATCAGGATGCATGTGGAATAAATGCGTTAATTAAATCCCGTATAAAAAGTCTTTTTCGTATCTTTTTCTGAAAGTATGCATCCGCATGGTTCTGAAGCCAAAACAGAAACATGGCAAGAAGCAAAAAAAGTGCTTCATAAATTAAAAAACATAATGACTTACATTGTGCGTCTTAGTATTTCAAAATCAATGTTTACCGATTATCGTTCTAAAGGGGTATGTTCCCGTGCTTTTTGGGAGGATTGGAGAGTGTTTTGTTTTCTGTCATTTCCAGGGCCCGGATAAGTTTTTTACGGGTTTCCATCGGATAAATGATTTCATCAATATACCCCAACTCAGCAGCCTTGAAGGGATTGGCAAATTTTACTTTGTATTCGTCAACGATTTTTGCTTTTTCTTCCTCATTGTTAATTTTATTTCTATATAGGATATTAACGGCACCGTCGGGTCCCATAACAGCGATTTCAGCTGTGGGGAAAGCATAGTTAATATCGGCGCCGATATGTTTTGAAGACATCACACAATAAGCTCCGCCATAAGCTTTACGGGTGATCACTGTAATTTTGGGTACTGTAGCTTCCGAAAAAGCATACAGCAATTTGGCGCCATGTTTGATAATGCCCCCGAATTCCTGTAATGTTCCCGGCAGGAACCCGGGCACATCTTCGAAAGTGATCAGGGGGATATTAAATGCATCGCAGAAGCGTACGAACCGGGCTCCTTTTATCGAAGCGTCAATATCCAGCACCCCGGCCAGATGATTGGGCTGGTTGGCGACCACGCCTACGGGTTTTCCATTCAGCCGCATAAAACCGATTACGATATTCATGGCATAATGTGGCATCACTTCAAAAAAGTTATGGTCGTCGGCCACCGAGACAATCAGTTTTTTGATATCATAAGGTTTGTTGGCGTCGGCAGGTACCAGATCGTGCAATTCGGGATCTTCACGTTCGGGATCATCCGTAACCGTTTTTACAGGCGGGTCTTCCATATTGTTGGAAGGGATAAAACCAAGCAATTCACGGATCATCATGAGCACCTGCTCTTCATCTTCCCCGACAAAGTGAGCTACGCCGCTTTTTGAATTATGGGTCATAGCCCCTCCCAGTTCTTCCTTACTGACCACTTCGTGAGTAACTGTTTTTATCACATCCGGTCCGGTCACAAACATATAACTGGAATGATTGGCCATGAAGATGAAGTCTGTCAATGCCGGCGAATAAACGGCGCCTCCCGCACACGGCCCAAGAATAGCAGAAATCTGGGGAACAACTCCCGAGGCCATTACATTGCGGTAAAAAATATCTGCATATCCTCCCAGGCTCTGGACACCTTCCTGAATACGGGCACCCCCCGAATCATTCAGACCAATAACCGGGGCCCCCATTTTCATGGCCAGGTCTATCACCTTGATGATCTTGTTGGCATTGGTACGGGATAAAGATCCTCCGAAAACAGTGAAGTCCTGTGAAAAGACATAGACCAGCCTTCCGTCAATTTTTCCATATCCGGTAACAACACCATCTCCGGGTATTTTTTTCTTATCCATATCAAAATCTGTACAACGGTGCACAACCAGTTTGTCAATTTCATTGAATGTTCCCGGGTCCAGTAAAATATCAAGACGCTCACGAGCCGTTAGTTTTCCGGTTTCGTGTTGCTTTTTGATTCGATCTTCCCCTCCACCAAGTTCAGCTTGTTTCTTTTTTTCTTCGATAAGTCTGAATTTTTCGTCCAGTGTAAGCATAGGGTTGGTTTTTGAATGATGGTTTGGTTACGAATACGAAAGTAATTACAGGGGTTATTCGAAGGTGATCAGCGGTTGGTTTCCTTCGATTGTATCCCCTTCCTTGATTAGCACATCCTTGACTTTTGCATCCCGGGGAGCATGATATTCACTTTCCATTTTCATGGCAGAGATGACAATGAGGGTTTGTCCTTCTTTCACTTCTTCTCCTTTTTCAACGAGAACCTTTACGACCTTGCCGGGCATAGGTGAAGAGATTTCGTGCATGCCGTTTTCCGGTTTTCCTTTGTTACGGTTGCGTTGAAAACGTACATCCGCATCAATGATCTGAACATCCCAGTTACGGCCATCCAGTTGTACGGTATATTTATTCCTTCCCTTTCCTTCCGATATCTGCATTTCAAGAGATTTGCCTTCGTGCAATAATGAATAAACTCCCGGTTCTACCTTCCGGATGTCCAGCTCATATATTTTACCGTTGATAGACGCTTTGACGGTGTCCTGGCCCTGTTCAATTACCTTGACCTGCAGGGTTCGGCCTTTCAGTTCTATTTCATAAGACGTCATAGGTTCCTTATTTGATTATAAGCGTGTCACGGCTTTTTTCCTGCCAAATTCTTTCCACATACTCTGTTTTTTACCCATCCCGTTGGATGGAGCTGTTTTTGTTTTTTTATCCTCAAGGTACTCCAGTAAAGCGGTTATGGCTGCCAGTTCTTCTATTTCCCGATTGTTTTCGGACGAATCTTCCGGGAACAATTCTTTTTGATGGGTATCAATGAAATGGGTATTGTACTTTCCTTCCCGGAAATCACGATTCTTCATGATTCTTTTCAGGAAGGGAATAGATGTTTTCACACCTATGATTTGATACTCGTCCAAAGCGCGTATCATACGTTGGATGGCTTCTTCTCGGGAAGCTCCGTAAGTGACCAGTTTTGAAATCATAGGGTCATAGTGGATAGGGATATCAAAACCTTCATAGACATATCCGTCGACGCGAACCCCCGGACCGTTGGGTTCGCGTAGTTTAATCACTTTCCCGGGGGAGGGCATGAAATTATTGTCCGGATCTTCGGCGTAAATCCTACATTCCACTGAATGGCCCCGTTGTCTGATTTGTTTCTGTGTGATGGCAAGGCGGTCTCCCTGAGCTACATGGATCTGTTCTTTAACCAGATCAATGCCAATCACCTGTTCGGTGACCGGGTGTTCCACCTGCAGTCTGGTATTCATTTCCAGAAAAAAGTAATTTCCCTTGTCATCCACCAGGAACTCGACCGTTCCGGCTCCTTCATAATGCACTGACCTGGCTGCTGCAATGGCTTTTTCGCCCATTTCCTTTCGTAATTCCGGGGTCATCAATACCGACGGGGTTTCTTCGATCACTTTCTGATGTCGACGCTGAACGGAACATTCTCTTTCGCACAGGTGGATGTAATTGCCATGCTGGTCCCCCAGGATCTGGAATTCGATATGGTGGGGCGATTCGATATACCTCTCTATATATACGGCATCATTGCCAAATGATGCTTCTGCTTCCGAACGGGCTGCTCTGAGAAAAGGCATCAGTTCTTCCATTGTATGAACCAGGCGCATGCCTTTCCCGCCGCCGCCGGCAGAAGCTTTTAACATAATGGGTAAACCCACTTCGTTTACAATCTTGCGTGCATCGGTTTCATCTAAGACGACTCGTTCGGTTCCGGGGACCACAGGGACTCCGGCAGCGACCATGACTTTACGGGCGGTGATCTTGTCGCCCATGGTGCGAATGGCTTCAGCGGTGGGCCCTATAAAAATAAAACCGGCTGCTTTTACTTTTTCAGCAAACTCAGCATTCTCTGATAAAAAACCATAACCGGGATGGATTGCATCAGACCCCGACCGACGGGCTATCTCCAGGATTTTGTCCATATTCAGATAACTTTCTGCTGACGGTGAAGGTCCAATGTGATAAGCTTCGTCAGCCAACCGTACATGCATGGCATGACGATCGATATCAGAATAAACAGAAACAGTCTGAATTTGCAACTCCCGACAGGATCTGATAATGCGTAAAGCTATCTCACCCCGATTCGCAATCAGAATTTTTTTAATCATGATGTTACCGTAAGGTTTGACCCGGTAAATATACGATTTTTTGTAAAAACAAAACAATTTTTAAAATAAGGTTTGTTACACGTATTCAAACAGATATCATTCAGCTTTAGGATTTCTCTACGTATAGTTTTAAGTTATTAACAATTGTTAACAACTTAAGTTCGTAATTTGTGTATTAGAAAACCATAAATAATTTGTACGGGATAGGTGCTTGTAATATATTTGCTAAACCAAGTGAGAGATAAAAGGCTGGTTCGAGAAGCTTCGGGTTTGAAAGGGAAGCTTCGAAAGAAGCGCACCGGAAGGGCCCCACTCGAAAAAGCCACTCACAGGTCGGTCGGCAGACCGTGGACCTGCTCCTCGAGAGCAAGGAGAACCGGAAAGAAACCCGAAAGGGAAGAAAGCCGGGAAACCGGTCCAAGGAAAACCGACAAGAGGTGAAGTTCTTTGGAGAGTGTGCTTCGAAAGGGGGAAACGGGAAAGAGATGCCGGCAACGGCAGATCCGACGCGGGTTCCACTTCATAACGTCGGGTTAGCAATAACCGGGTGCTATGAAGCCCTTTAAAGAACCGGGGCAGAGAATATAAGGTCTGAAAAGGACCGAAAGTTCAAAGCCCGGAAGCCGAGTGATCCTAACGAAAGAAGGGATTGCAGAGCGGAAGCCATAATAACTGTAGCTTGGCCCGTTCGCACGGAACTACGGATTCGTCAACGGGAAAATGGGAAGTGTTCTTCACCGAATTCTTCCCATTTTTGTTTTTAAATAAAATTTGCTGCTATATGTTTTTTACGGTTTTGGTCGATATGTCCGGGGAAGAGTGGTGAAAATGTCATGACGTGCCTTTTCTGGAAGAGAATATCTGGTTTTTGAACCTGGCGATTTTTTTTTCATTTTTACTCATCGTTAACAGGGGAGGATAAGTCTTACTCATCCTGGGCAACAAAATAATAAGTGATTGTTCCTTTTTGTTTATCCGGAGCATCCGGATCAATGTCAAAACGGCTAAAACGGGCTGCGCGTAAAGCTGATTCATACAGACACGGATTATTATCCGACTTGTCGGAGTCAATGGACGCCTCAATGACCTTCCCGTTTTGGTTGACAACAACATTTACGATCACGACACCTGAACCTTCGCACTTGTATATCGGGATAACCAGATTGCGGGCAATGCGACCTGCAAGGTTGTATTTTACCCGGGTTGGTCCGGAATAATGACTGGCCATAATTTCCGACTGGGTCAGCGAATCGCCCGGTTGTGTTTCTTCTTTTACACGAAGCTTGTTTCGCAGAGCCTGTTCTATTTCCGCCTCCTCCTTCTTCTGTTCATCAATGTAGTTATCCTGAGTTAATTGTCCCTGCCGGATCATTTCTTCCTTTACCTGGTCAATATATTTGTTGATGTCAAAATCTTCCTTTTCCTTCATGGCTTCATTCACCGGTATATCATGAATCCATTTTTTAAGCTGTTCGTCAGGGACAAGCGGTTGCTCCTTTTCTTTATTTACTTGTTCTTCCGGCGTTGGTTCCTGTTCAAAAGTGATAAGTATAGGCTGTTTTTCAGGTTCTTGCAAGGCAGATAGCTTAAATATCATAAAAAAAATGGCCAGCAACAGGTGAACAATAATTGTCCCCAACACCCCGTAAATATGCTTGAAAAACCACTTCATCAGGGCTTCGTATTGTCTTTTACCGGATTCAATGATATTATCGTATCGTTCGCTGATCAAAAGTCTGTTTATTTAATCGTGCGAAATTAATAATTATTATGCCGGAAAAATAATATTATACGGATTCCTTATCTTCGCTGTTGAAACAGACGGGTCTTACAGCTAAATTCAGAAAGATTATGGCTGAACATATTGTGATATACCAGATTCTGATTCTGGCCATCTTGATCGCAGTCGGCTTCCTGGCTGTTCGTACCGGACTGATATCCATGAATATAAAGGAAGGATTATCTCAACTGGTCTTTAAGCTCACCCTGCCTCTTTTGATATTTACTAAAATTTCCGTACTGCGTTTCGATAAAGGTCTTTTGTTAAACAGTTTGTGGTATTTCCTGCTGGTTTATCTGGCTATGTTGTTGATGTTGACAATTGCTTATATTTCAGTCCGCTTGTTTCGGTTTAAAGGGGGTGAAACAAGGGTTTTTATGGCCCACAGCTTGTTCGGGAATATTGTTTTTCTTGGATTTCCGTTAATGGATGCTTTGTTTCCGGGTGGAAAAGGAATTCTTTATGCTACACTTTATCACTTGGTGTCCAGTACATTGCTATGGACACTGGGTGTTTATTTGCTGAGTCGGGGAGAGCGTCTTTCCTGGCGGGAGTCTTTGAGAAAATTATGGAATCCAAATACCTTAGCTTTCCTGACAGGATTGTTTTTTGCTTTTTTTCATATTGATCTGCCGGAGATTTTTATGGATACTTTCGGAAAACTCGGGAGTACTACCATATATCTGTCTATGATCTATATTGGTATCCTTTTGTCGGTGCTTACACCACGCGATTTTTTAAGGTACCCCAAAGTAATTTTACTGTCTTTTAACAAGTTGTTACTGGTTCCCGTGTTTTTGATGCTGATTGTCATGACCCTGGTGCATTTCTTTCACATACCATTGACAAAGACGGCTTTTTCTGTACTGGTACTGGAAACAGCTATGCCGTGTATGGCTAATGTCGTGATTCTTGCCAAAGAATTCGGTAGCGATGATATGCTGGCCATGAAGAATGTTTTTGTGACTACGTTGTTGAGCATATTTACCCTGCCGCTTGTTTTGTGGGTGCTTCAAACCTTTTATTGAGAACGGAAAGAATAATTGGCCATACAGTAGTCATACAATAGTCATTCAGTAGTCATTCAGTGGTCATTCAGTGGTCATTCAGTAGTCATTCAGTAGTCATTCAGTAGTTATTCAGTAGTCATTCAGTAGTCATTCAGTAGTTATGCAGTAGTCATACAGTAGTCATACAGTAGTCATAAAGTAGTTATTCGGTAGTTATGCAGTAGTCATTCAGTGGTTATTCAGTGGTAGTGCATATATTGTAGCTATTGTATGACGCGAGCGACAGCGAGCGTATGACCATTGTATGACAGCGAACGTAGTGAGCGTATGACCATCGTCTCCTGCCATCCTGAAAGTGTAGGGTTGTGAAATGAAATTTATTCTCTGACGCTCATGAAATTTCGTTCCCTGTTCGTATTTTTTTAAAAAATCTTACGGATATTCTGTCTCCCTGAGAAAAAATTTATGTAGGTTTGAAATGAATTTTTAAAGATTTATTAAATTCTTGATTATGTATACATTAATAGATGGAAAAGCTACGGCGGCGGAGATGCGCCGGGAAATAAAAGAAGAAGTGGACCGGATACGGCTGAATCATAAAAAGATTCCTCATCTGGCAGCCGTTCTGGTGGGACATGACGGTGCCAGTGAGACTTATGTGGCAGCCAAAGAAAGAGCATGTAAAGAAGTTGGATTTGAATCTACCGTAATCCGTTTTGAAGATACCATTACGGAAGAACAACTACTGGAAAAGGTTAGGGAGGTCAATGATGATCCTTCCGTAGACGGACTGATTGTTCAGTTGCCACTGCCCCGGCATATTGATGAACAAAAGGTTATCGAGACCATTGTCCCGGAGAAGGATGTGGACGGTTTCCATCCGGTAAATGTCGGTCGTATGGTGATTGGACTTCCTTCTTATACTTCTGCCACGCCAGCCGGTATCCTTGAATTGATCAAAAGATATCATATTGAGACGGAAGGAAAACATTGTGTTGTGATAGGCCGCAGCAATATCGTCGGGAAGCCGATGAGCATTCTCCTGGCACGAAAAGATTATCCCGGCAACTGTACGGTTACGGTTTGTCATAGTCGTACCCGCGATATAAAAGAAATCACTCTGCAGGCTGATATTATTGTGGCTGCTCTGGGGGAAGCCCGTTTTCTTACCGGAGATATGGTGAAAGAAGGAGCCGTAATCATCGATGTGGGCACTACAAGGTTGCCTTCGGATAAAACCAAATCGGGTTGGAAGTTATGGGGAGATGTCGATTTTGAGACGGTTGCACCCAAAAGCAGTTTTATTACTCCTGTGCCGGGAGGCGTTGGTCCGATGACTATTGTATCTTTGTTGAAAAATACTTTACTGGCTGCAAGAAAGGAGATTTACCGGGAACTGTAAGAATACTAAGAGTAAGAATAAATATTTTAAATCATTGGAACGGAAATATTATAATTTTCCACTGAAAAAATATTGATTTTATAGGCCAGAGGTCCCGAAAAACTGCCTGGAGGGATCTCTTTATGAGAACCTGTATATAAAATTTTTCATGTTATCTGTGTATATTTGCGTGAAAAAATTTATGTAGGTTTGTACCAGAGTATAAATGTGGATTATGTATGAAAGAAAAGTCTGAGGATTTTTTGTGGAACGAAAGGGGGAATAATCTTGTCCGGCGTTTTGAGAAGATGCGAAAAGAAGGTACTTTTCGATTTATGGATGTGTCTGATTATGAAGAGGTCATTAATACTTATATGGATAAAGGGCAGTTGGAAAAAGCCGGGCAGACAATCAAACTGGCCTTGCACCAGCATCCGGGGGCACTCACAATCCGTCTGAGAAAAGCAGACCTGTTGGTTTCTCTGGAAAAATATGAAAAGGCTCTTGAACTGTTAAACCTGCTCGCTCATTTGGATTCTCAGAATTACGAAGTCTTTCTTCTCAGAGGACTTGCGCTTATACATTTGGGACGAAAAAACGAAGCGATCCGTGATTTTGATACATCGCTCAGCCTGGGTGATGAAATGTCTGGAGATATTGCTTATCAGATTGGCAATGAACTCGAAATAGCCGGAATGTATGAGGAAGCCCTCATTTATATGATCAAAGCCTATGAGGAAAATCCGGATGATGTGTTGGTGTTGTTAGATATGGGTCTTATTTATCAACAACTGGGAATGAATGATGATGCCCTCAGGGTCTATCGAGATTTTTTGGAAGAAGAACCTTTTGATGTAACTGCATGGGGAAATCTGGGACGTTTGTATCTCAGGATGGAAAGGTATGAGGAGGCGCTGGAGGCATTTGAATATCTTCTCGCCATACAGGATAATAATCCGGAGGGGTTGTTTTATAAAGGCAGGACACTGATGCAAATGGAGCGTTTTCGGGAAGCGGAAGAAGAATTCCGGATTTATGTTTCGCAATCACCTCATGATGTGGAAGGGATGATCAATCTGGGTATCTGTTACCGGCAGACCGGCGAATATGGCCGGGCACTCAGCTGGTACAAAATGGCTGTCGAAGAAAGCCCTGACAACCCGTTGCCGTACTTTCTGATTGCCAAAGTATACAGCTTGCGGAATAAGTGGGAAGATGCTGAGATATATTGCCGGAAAGCCCTGGACCGTGATCATGAAGACGATGAATTCTGGTATTTGTTGTATCATATTTATAAACATACCGGAACACTACGCAAACAGATAGAGGTGATGGATACCCTGACGGCATTGGTCCCGGACAATGCTTCTTACTGGCTGGAATACCTGTTGTTGTTGTATGACCTTCCGGGAAAAAGAGAATTCGAAGGGACCCTGAAAAGAGCCCTTAAACATCTACCGAGTGCGGCAGAGTTGTATTATCTGCAAGGAATTGTCCGTTTTCAGGAGGGAAAATATGCGGAAGGAGAAGAAAATTTTCTCCGCGCCTGGTCCTACGATCCGGGGAAGATTGACTGGTTTCTGGAAAAATTTCCTCATATCTTGCAGATCCCTGAGGCTCAGGAATGTATACAACAATTAAAAATAAAATAACATGAATTATCAACTTTCCCATCTGCCCGGACGTACTGTAAAACCTCGTGAGAGCGGCCTGACAATGGTAATGGATAAAGGGTTATCATTGCGTGAGGCAGAAAATGTGGTGCAAGCATCGGGCGATTATATCGATCTGCTTAAACTGGGTTTCGGAACTTCACTGATCACTCCCAATCTGAAAGAAAAACTTAAAATTTACAGGGATGCGGGTTTTAAGGTTTACTTCGGAGGAACCATGTTCGAGGCTTTTGTGATCCGAGGAGCTTTTGATGAATACCGGAAATATCTGGATCTCTTTGACATGGAATATGCAGAAGTATCGGATGGTTCCATCATTTTGCCTCATGATAAAAAACTGGAATACATCAGCAAGCTTTCCGAACAAGTGACTGTTTTGTCAGAGGTCGGAGCCAAGACTTCTGATATCCCCATCCCGGATTCGGTATGGGTCGGTTATATGAAATCCGAGCTGGATGCAGGTTCCTGGAAAGTGATCGGGGAAGCACGCGAGAGCGGGACCATCGGTTTGTATCATAAAGACGGTTCCGCCAACCGGAGCCTGATAGATGATATCATACAACACGTTGATATCAATGATGTGATCTGGGAAGCACCCAACAAAGGTCAACAGGCCTGGTTTATAAAACTGCTCGGCGCAAATGTGAATGTGGGAAATATTGCTCCCAATGAGGTGATATCTCTTGAAGCATTGCGGCTGGGTTTGCGGGGGGATACTTTCTATCGTTTTCTGCCCGAAGATATGGGTCTGAAGTAATCGGTTTCATTAATCATTTCTTACTTTTGTTTCCTGCCCCGGCAGGAGAACAGGCAAAAAATACTTAACCAAAAAGAAAAGTCGTGACATGGCATGAATCTATTGTTTTATTTTTAAAAGGTGTTGCCATGGGTATTGGCAATATTATACCTGGGGTTTCGGGGGGCACCATTGCTCTGATCACCGGGATCTATGAACGCTTCATTCATGCTTTCCGCTCTTTTGATGTGAAGTCAGTCCGGCTTCTGCTGAAAGGAGACATAAAGGTTTTTTTGAAATATACTGATTTTTGGTTCCTGACAGTGGTTTTTATGGGGGTACTTGTCAGCATTATCGTTCTGGCTAAAATTCTGGGTTATACATTTAAATATTATCCGGTCTGTACATGGGCATACTTTTTTGGACTCATCCTGGCATCCGTCTATTTTGTGGGAAAAACAGTGGAAAGATGGAATGTTTCTGCTGTTATTTCTATGATCACGGGGGTGTTGATTGCAGTGGGCATCTCTTTGTTTTCTCCTGCTACTCCCAATGATAATCCCTGGTATCTTTTGCTTTGTGGGATTGTGGCGGTGTGCAGTATGATGTTGCCCGGGCTTTCCGGATCGTTTGTGCTGATACTGATGGGTAATTATGAACTGATTTTTGTGGGTGCGGTCAACAATCTTGAATGGAAGATCCTGATTCCGGTGGCAGTAGGGACCCTGATCGGATTGATCGGTTTTTCCCGTTTTCTTTCCTGGATCCTGAAAAATTACCGGAATGTTACCATTGCTTTACTCACAGGTTTTGTCTTCGGTTCATTAAATTTATTGTGGCCCTGGCAAACGTCCGTGTACAATGAGACGGGAACGCGTATTATTGCTTACAAGAAATTTATTCCGGAACACCTGGATGCAGAGGTGCGTTGGTCTCTGCTGGTCATGCTGGCCGGGGTGATAACCATTGTCCTGTTGGAAGTGTTTGCTGCCAAGAAAGAAAAAGCCTGAGATCATGCGGAAATTCGGACTCATCGGATATCCTTTGTCCCATTCGTTCTCAAAGAGTTACTTTACAGATAAGTTTTCCAGGGAAGGAATAAAGGATGTGGTTTATGAGAATTATCCTCTGGAAAGTATCCGGGAATTACCGGAGCTAATACGCTCGGTGCCGGATCTGGAAGGTCTGAATGTTACCATCCCGTACAAGGAAAAAGTAATTCCTTTTCTTAATGATCTGGCCGGGGAGGCGAAAGTCATCAATGCCGTGAATACCATTAAGATTATCAGGACTGACGGAATCAGGCTTACGGGATACAATACGGATGTTTGGGGTTTTGAGACCTCCTTACGGCCTCTGCTGAAACCCTGGCACACTTTTGCCCTGATCCTGGGGACAGGCGGTGCAGCCAAAGCAATAGAATATGTTTTGAAAAAACTGGATATTGAAGTCTGGTTTGTCTCACGACACCCCAGGGGGAACAGAGCTATACGGTATGACGAATTGACTGGCCTGATGCTGCAACGGATCAAGCTTATTATCAATACTACCCCACTCGGGATGTATCCGGATACAGATACTTGCCCTGATATCCCCTACCGTTTTTTGACTTCCGACCATCTTTTGTATGATCTGGTTTATAATCCGGAAGAGACCTTGTTTATGAAACTGGGAAAAGAGAGGAAAGCCACGGTGGTAAATGGTCTGCAAATGCTGGAACAACAGGCTGAAAAAGCCTGGGAGATATGGAATGATGAATAATAACGAACAGGATTTACGATTAGTAAATACCAAACAAGGATATGCGATGTAGAAAGGAGAGTAGTGTGCTTGATTTTGGGAATTACGAGGAGTTTTTTTAATAAAGATACCGGGATATGTTTTTTTTGAAGAACAGGGAAGAGCGTGAGATCAGGACGTTGAAAACCATGATCCGGATGTATTGCAAAGCAAAGCACCATCCGGAGGGATATTTGTGTGATTCCTGTGCGGAGGTGTTATCCTATGCTGCCATGAAATATCACCGTTGTATGTTTGGCAAAAACAAACCTGTTTGTTCCGTATGTCCTGTGCATTGTTACAACCATGTGATGCGGAAACGCATACGGGAGATTATGCGTTTTTCCGGACCGCGTATGATATTCAACCATCCGGTTATGGCTATAGAACATCTCCTTGTTCAACGTTGGTCGAAAAAAAACATGCCCCTGTTTTTGAAGAGGGTGAGGGGGAAACAGAAACGGAATAGCAATCTTAAAAGTGCTTGAACCCGCTTATTGTTTTCCCCATTTACGCAACAGGTATTCAGACAACCGGATGTTGTATTTCAATGTTGATTCTTGTTGGTTTTGCCAAATTTTCCTAACCTCCGGCTCACAGACTTTTCCTGCCTCTCCTAAAGCATCGAGCGCGTTCATGGTAGCCAGACGGAGATATTCATCCGGATTCTTCAGAGTCCTCTTCAGCACTGCGAGGGCATGTTTCTGGTCGTGTCCTGATACAATCAGCGCTTCTGCAGCCAGTATACGGATATTGCCGAAAGGATCATCCAGGGATTTTTCCAGCGCTTTGATAACTACTGCAGGTTTCCGAGGCAACATGTATAATCCGTTTACACTCCAATACCTGATTACCGGATCTTTGTCTCCGGCATTTTTCAGGAAAAAATCCTGGTTGTTCTGATCCCGGTCAATGGCTTTGTTGGCCAGATCCAGAATCTTTTTTACAGGATAGGCGGGAGAATGGGTATATTGCCAAATGGTGGAATCCCCTCCCAGTTGCATCATCATGTCCTCGGGGATCAATCCTGCATCACGGGTCTTTATCATCCAATCGTTACACACCTTTCGGTATAATGCCAGTGTATCCTTGTAAGCCGGGTCCTGGGCCAGATTATGTACTTCCCATGGGTCTGTGCTGATAT
>Ga0136651_10000474_pt1 | contig 22120 bp, 8 predicted proteins | sample Mar14236cmmetaG_FD_94867 | JGI IMG/M metagenome (GOLD analysis project Ga0136651, IMG submission 94867) | Marine hydrothermal vent microbial communities from Guaymas Basin, Gulf of California to study Microbial Dark Matter (Phase II) - Marker... ... | reverse complement strand
CCTAGATCATCATCCAATGACAAGTCATCATCTAAAGACAAGTCATCACTGCCGGCCGTTTCATCAGCACCGCCTAGATCATCATCCAATGACAAGTCATCATCTAAAGACAAGTCATCACTGGCAGATTCATCGCTACCGCCTAATTCATCTAATGACAAGTCATCATCGTCTAAAGACAAGTCATCACTGGCCGATTCATCGCCACCGCCTAATTCATCTAATGACAAGTCATCATCGTCTAAAGACAAGTCATCATCACCACTGGCTGATTCATCACCTGCGCCTAATTCATCTAATGACAAGTCATCATCGTCTAAAGACAAGTCATCACTGGGCGATTCATCGCCACTGCCTAGATCATCATCTAAGGATAAGTCATCACCTAAATCTAGGCTTTCTTCAGCACCGCCAATATCAGCTTCTTCATCACTGTCGGTAAGAGAGAGATCATCATCTAAATCTAAAGAAATACTATCACCCTCGACTTCATCAACGGTGGTATCCAGATCAAGTTCCAAATCACCCAAATCATCGCCGCTTTCTAACAAATCTATCTCATCACCCGTATCAGCGCCAGACAGAAGATCGTCACCGACTCCTTCCTCTGTTAACAGTGATGCTTCCGTTTCATCTGTATCATCATCACCTAGCGTAGCGGCAGCAAGGGCACCTGCCCCCAATGCTGCGGCACCTGCCGCTGCAATAGCAACGCCAGCACCTTGACTTGACGGTGTCGTATCCAATTCACGGCCATTCGATAAACCTTGCCAGAGTGTTTGAGCTTTATCCCATAAAGGCCCTTGCCCACCGACAGCACTATGTAGTAGCTTGGCTTCTTGTTCAAATTCATCAACTTCCTTGGCTGCGGCATGAAGTTCTAGTAATTCCAACCGATATTCAGCGTGATCGGGGTATTTCTCAATCGCTTCATTCATCAAGTCTTTGGCTTTCTCGAAATTCCCAAATTCCTTGTACACACCGATTTCTTCACGTAAATCCTCATCAAAAACCGGATCAACGCCATCATCCGTTTCGAGCTTGCCATCATTGCCGATTTGTTGAATCATGTCGTCAATATCTTGAATAGGCGCGTTATCACTCTCCCCATCCGTTAATGGTTTGCCTTCAGCTTCTAAACGATCCAATTCGTCCTCTATTTCTTCCTCGCTCAATTCTGCGCCACCTTTCCATTCTGGCGGTTCAAGTGATTTTGAAGAGCGGCCTCTCAAGAAACCAACAAGGAGAAATAACAAGAGTGTGCCCCCACCGATACCCCCAACAGTCAGCCAACCTCCTGGGATTTGTTCATCCACAAACATCTGAGCCGTTGCGACAATGGTTGGTTCCTCTTTTTCAACATCATCTGGCGCTGCTCCGTTACTTTTACCATTGATATCATCGTCAGGCTTTTTCTCTTCGGTTTTAACCTGTCCTTCTCCCCCACCTTCTCCATCGCCAGTGGTGCTAGAGCCTTTCCCTTCGCTTGATCCTGTTTGCTCTCCTGGGGTTACGGTATCTTGTCCACCAGCAACTTGCGTTTGATCTTCAGGTTGCTGTTCTTCAGGAACCTTCGGTTCAGGGGTTGAAGGGCCTGTCGTTCCGCTTGTTTCACCTTGTTGTCCAGTCTCAAGAGGTGATTTAAGAGTGGGTTGAAAGCGAGTCGTCTCTTCCGCTATTTGGGCTTTGCCCTGTCCGCTTTGTAACGCTGCTATTTTGTTTTGGAGCTTCCTATTTTCGGCAGCTTGTCTCTTCAGTTGCTTTTGTAACTCGGCCAGTTGTCTGTTTTGAAGCGATATCATTTCATTGAACTTCTTAAACTGCTTTTCCATGGTCATAACCATCTTCTTAGTCGCAGTCAAGTCTTCTTTTAAATCCTTGTTTTCGCTTTCAATACTGTAATTTTTTTCCCTAACCTTCTCCACTTGGTTACGCAACTTGTTAATCTCGGCCGTATTATTCCCACTCACTTGCGAACTATTAGGAGAACCCGCTCCATTTTCATTTGATTTATGCCCACCAAGTTTGACATCAGCTTCTGGCTTAGGGGTAGCCGGTTTCGTTTTAGATCGAGTTGTAGCCGTTTGTGGTGCCGTGCCCGTGTTTTGAGGCTTTCCCGTCCCACGCAGGGGTGGATTTTTAACAACAGAAGTCATTTTACCCTTCCAACCCGGTATGCGTAACACCTTTCCGGCCTTAAGCAAATTCATATTCCTTCTGATAAAGGCACCTGGATTGGCACGGTAAATTTTCAACATTTGTCCCCGTATAGACTCCTTTTTAGAACGGGTACGTTGAGCAATTTTCCACAGCGTATCATTTCTAACCACAGTATAAGAGGCACTTCTAGTGGCCTTGCGTGTTACCCGCTTCTTTTTAGGGGGTTTAAACTTCCGTTGTTGACTCGTTTTTCGAGTGGTTTCAGTTCTGCGAGATCGGGTTTCCCTAGGTGGCTTAGTAGAGACAGGGGTTAATTGAGCCTCTTCTGAAATACGACGGCTCAATCTTTGAATAGAAGCCGGCTTATATAAAGGGGGATCTAACAAAGCGGTATATTCGCGCAAAATTCGTCCCCCAGGCCATCTGACTTCAACTAAAAAATTGAGAAAAGGTTCTTTCACCGGCTGTTGAGTGGTCAGCTTAATAACTGCCCTATTTTTTTCAGGGACTTCTTGAACTTTAAAATCTATCTTGGTGAGCAGATAAGGCCGATCTAAGCCAGCCCTTTGAAAAGCTCTAGCCGAGGCGAGGCTGACTTTGACATTGCGAGCCTCACCGGAAGGAATAGATAACACATTGATTTTGGCATTGAGGGATTCATTCAGTTTTGAATAAACTTGAATATGGCTCAGCCCAAGTGCCGATACCTCAAGCGCCAACAATGTGCCTATTAAGGCTAAGGATATCGTCAGTTTACGCATCATCACGATCTTCCTTTTGATGAAAGGGGCAATAACGAATAAGTGATTAGTCATTGCTAAATTGGCCATTCGCTATTCGTTATAAGCCTATTGAAATTAAAATTAACGCATTATCAATTATCACATCACATCAGTTTTCAAAATCTTGAGAGGCATTGAGTGATCTCTAAAATGCAAGCGATTGATATGACATTTGATAGAATTTACTTTAAGAAACCTTGGTAAGTATAACTTACATAAGATTTTTTACCAAAAATTCTGCAATTTGAATACTGTTCAGAGCGGCCCCTTTACGAATATTATCAGAGACAACCCACAAATTAAGGCCGCGTGGATGAGAAATATCTTCGCGTATACGCCCAACAAAAACAGGGTTTTCACCCGCCCCCTCAGTGACAGCGGTAGGATAGCCGCCATCTTCGCGCTCATCCATCAAGACAACCCCAGGGGCATTTTTGAGCAAATCTCGTGTCTGTTCGGTGCTGATTTTATCACGAGTCTCAATATGCAGCGCTTCGGAGTGCCCATAAAAAACGGGAATACGAACAGCCGTTGGATTGACTAAAATCGAGTCATCCTCAAAAATCTTTTGCGTTTCCCAAACCATTTTCATTTCTTCTTTGGTATAGCCATTATCCATGAAAATATCAATATGTGGCAAAGCATTAAAAGCGATTTGTTTAGGATAGACTTCGGGGGTAATGGGCTTGCCATTGAGCAATGCCGCTGTTTGGCCGGCCAATTCTTTAATAGCGTTTTTACCCGTGCCAGAGACAGATTGATAAGTCGCCACATTAATGCGCTCAATACCCACCGCGTCATAAATCGGTTTAAGAGCAACCAGCATTTGTATAGTAGAACAATTGGGATTAGCAATGATATTGCGCGACTTATATTGTGCGATAGCATGAGGATTCACTTCAGGCACCACAAGGGGAATATCCTCATCTCGGCGAAACTGTGAAGTATTATCCACCACAACGCACCCAGCTTGTGCAGCACGCGGGGCATGAACGACTGACACCGAGGCACCTGCTGAAAATAAACCGATTTGTGCTTTAGAAAAGTCAAATTGTTCCAAATCCTCAATTATTAAATATTTACCCTTAAATGCAATTCGCTTACCCGCTGAACGGCTACTGGCTAAAGGATATAAGTGATTAATAGGAAAATCACGTTCTTCAAGGATAGAAATCATGGTTTCACCAACAGCACCGCTGGCACCGACAACAGCAACATCAAATAAACGACTCATTGTATTTAAATTATTCTCCTGATATGGAAATAGAACTTGATAAGGATGACAGGATTTTTGGTTTTTAGAACATCTTGCGATATATCGAATAGAACGCAGATAATGCTGATTGTCATGATTGGCGCTGTTTTTTTTTTGAATCTTTAAAGATTTATTATTAAATCAGTGTTAATCATGACAATCATGAGAATCAGCGTTCTATCTAATCGTATAGATGTTCAGAAAAACAATCTCATTACAAAAGGGCGAACACGCACGAAGGGCGAACACGCAGGTTCGCCCCTACAAAACCTGTAGTTACTCATTGATTATCAAGACAATTTAAAGAGATTTATCCTTTATTATACCTAATCCTTGTAGTTGTTATACTAAAGCAGCCACCACAGCATCACCCATTTCACGGGTACCCACAGCGGTTTGCCCCTCTTCTTGAATATCTGGAGTACGCAAACCATCGCGCAAAACTTGAGAAACCGCATTTTCAACGGCCGTAGCCAGTTCCCCTTGATTTAAACTATAGCGCAACATCATAGCCACTGATAAAATCGTCGCTAATGGATTAGCACAATTTAGGCCCGCAATATCAGGGGCCGAACCATGTATCGGTTCATACATCCCCTTATTATGTGCATCCAAAGAGGCCGAAGGCAACATCCCAATAGAACCCGTCAATTGAGAGGCCAAATCAGACAAAATATCACCAAACATATTCGTTGTCACGATCACATCAAATTGTTTAGGCGCACGTACCAATTGCATCGCCGCATTATCGACATACATGTGAGTCAATTGCACATCAGGATAATCCTGACTCACTCGCGTCACGACATCTCGCCAAAATTCAGTCGCCTCCAACACATTCGCCTTATCAACCGAACACAAACGTTTGTCTCGTTTTTCCGCACTATCAAAGGCAACCCGTGCAATGCGTTCAATTTCACTTTCACTATAAACAAGCGTATTAAAGCCTTGCTTTTCCCCATTATCCAAAGTACGCATACCCCGCGGTTGCCCAAAATAAATCCCACCTGTTAATTCGCGCACAATTAAGATATCTAATCCAGCAACCACTTCAGGCTTAAGCGTTGAAGCATTAGCCAATTCAGAAAACAATAAGGCCGGCCTTAAATTAGCAAACAATTCAAGTTCAGAACGCAAACCCAATAAACCTTTTTCAGGGCGACGTGCGATCGGAAGCGGCTCCCACTTAGGCCCCCCAACGGCCCCTAATAATACAGCATCCGCTTTTTTAGCCAAATCCAAAGTCTCAGGCGGCAAAGGATATCCAGTCGCATCAATCGCAGCCCCACCAACCAAACCCTGTTCGACTTGCACATTCAAACCAAACGACTTTTGTAAGGCCTCCAATACTTTAATAGCCGCAGCGATGATTTCAGGGCCAATACCGTCACCCGGTAAAACGGCAATAGTTTGAGTCATAATATCCCACTTTTATTAAATGAAAAATGAACAAAATGAATGCGTTTTTTTAACGCAACACAGAGATCACAGAGGGCCACAGAGGGGCACAGAGGTTTGTGACTTTCTCTGTGAAACTCTGTGCTACTCTGTGCTCTCTGTGTTGAAAAAAAATATTACACTAAAAAAGCCAAGGCGCTTCCTGCTTACGCCGATTTTCATAAACCGTAATCGCATCAGTATGTTGTAAACTCAGCCCAATATCATCTAACCCATTGAGCAAACAATGTTTTCTAAAAGCCTCTACCTTAAAGCTCAAATGCTTTCCCGCCGGAATAGTCACCGTTTCAGCCTCTAAATCAATTGTCAAACGATAACCGGGCGTGGTTTCCAGCGCTTTAAACAGCGTCTCAACAGTCTCTTCTCTTAACACTATCGGTAAGATGCCATTTTTAAAGCAATTATTATAAAAAATATCAGCAAAACTAGGAGCAATAATGGCCCTAAAACCATAATCAAGCAAAGCCCAGGGCGCATGTTCACGGCTAGAGCCACACCCAAAATTGCGACGTGCCAACAAAATTTGCGCCCCCTGATAACGGGCATGATTGAGTACAAAATCTTGATTTAAAGGGCGATGAGTACAATCCTGCCCCGGTTCCCCATGATCATCATAACGCCATTCATCAAATAAATTCGGTCCAAAACCGCTACGATGAATGGATTTTAAAAATTGTTTAGGAATAATGGCATCAGTATCAACATTAGCGCGATCCAACGGTGCCACTAAACCCCTCAAAGTGGTAAAAGCATCCATAATCAGTTATCAGTTATCAGTTATCAGTTATCAGTTATCAGTTATCAGTTATCTATCAATTTGTTCGCACAGAAAAAAGTTTATGCATAGTAGACCTTTTGTTAACAAATATTAATAAACGTTAACAAAAATCAATCTCAAATGAAATAGAGAGTGAAATCGGTTCTTGACAAATTATAAATCTTTTTAGTATGCTGTCACATAGTTAGAGTCAAAGGACTTTAGCTCAAGTGGCAGGTATTTGGTTCAGTCTGTCAAGTTAGACTGGTAAAACCTGAAACTGGCAACCCTAGCATATTGGCGAGAACCAAGTCAAGAAGGGTTGTCTAAAGCGGTCTAAGAATTTTCTCTTAGACCTTTGGTAGATTCACCCACTCTAATGAGTGCTATTGTTAACGTTTGTTAACATAAATGAATCGGTTGAGAGGGGTAATGCCTCAAAAACCAGTTATAAGTTTACCAAACATTTTCTCTGTACAGAACAAAAATTTGTAAATGATTGATTTTGATATTTTTAAAAACCTGACAGGTTTTGAAAACCTGTCAGGTTTGGGCCCATCCCCTTACCACCTATCAGTTTTCTATAATGCGATGTAGAGACGCGATGCCTCGCGTTTCTACGAACCTGAGACGTGAAGATGAGACGTGAAGATGAGACGTGAAGATGAGATGTGAAGATGAGACGTGAAGATGAGACGTGAAGATGAGACGCGAAGAGGAGACGTGAACAGGAGACGCGAGGCATCGCGTCTCTACAATCGATGATTCAAACGATTGTTACCACTATCACCACTTTTTTAACCTCGTTGCTGGATCACCGAACAGGATAAACGATCTAATCACTCCCGTTGAAATCCCTTCATTGTAGGCCGCGATTTTCGCTTGTGTCGTGATTTCCCCTAAGGTTCTTGCCCCTTGTTCAAATATCATTGAAAACACTTGACCCGATAAAAGCTCGTTTTCGCCAGTATAAGTCAACCCACTGGAGGAGAAAACGCCAATCGCGCCGCCCTTCGCCAGCATAAATTCTTCAGCAAGGCTGTATTTGTTTGATGTTGCGAATTGGCCGTTGACGCAAGTCAAGGCGAGTACAAAGGTTAAATTGTCCTTATTTCGCAAGCGATGGACATTTGAAGGCCCAAATAAGCCCTTCGATTGACTCCATCTATCGACTGTACCATGCCCCGCATAGTTAGTAATCATCGCACCCTGGTTGATACTCGCCATAATATCTCTCGTCGCTTTTGCAATCTGTTTCTTTTTCTGCTCCTCCGTCTCCGCGTTTTTGAGATAGGCACCCAGATAAACTTTATCGGCATTAAATCCCCCCGGTAGAGTGTCAACGAGAACCTCATTCAAGACTTCTTCTTTATGACTTGAATCCGCTATCAGTAACACATTTTTAGAATGGGTATGAGTGGATTTTTCAAAACGGATGATTTTGTCAATCATGCGAGCCACCGTTTTTGGACTATCGCCCGGAATGCGCCCAATCATCATTTCCGGTAAAATGTAATTACCCATGTAATCACTCCACACATCCACATACCAATTATCATCAGGAATCAGGAGACTTTTTGAACCCACCGACAAATAGAGATGCGCTGGCACTTTATTTGGCTTTTTTTTAGCCCGATAATTCATATTCGCATCGCCCACTAAAAAGACATAAGTCGGCGCAGGGCCGCTCCAGTTTTCATAAGTGTATTTCAAAAAGGCCTTTATGGCAGCTGGATCAGACAGGCCCTGATTAAATTCATTATAAATCTCTTCAACACTCACCGATTTAACGCGCAAACCTTGTTGTCTGCGGAAATCACACAAGGGTTCTACGGCCGGTAAAAAGGCTTTATCCGTAATCAGAATGTAATCTGCCCCGTTTTTAGGATGCTTTAACTTGGCTGGTTGCCAAAGCGTCGTGCTAGGCGGTTGTTTATATTGATTAATGGTTAAAACATAATACGTTTTGGATTCAGTCACCCTATCCTCAAAAACGGCCTGATATCCCTTCCCTTCCTTTTCCACCGAAACATTCACGACTTCAGCAACCGTGTTCGGATCAGTGATGTCATAAACCAGAATCTCTGATTGACTCAATTTATTAACCGCTATTTGCACTTTACCGTTGCTATTCACCGTCAATATCAAACTATCCTTCTCCGCCTCAAAAGGCCGCCAATAGTCTACTTCAATCCAATTGAGATAAACCGTATCCACAACGGCACCCGTATCGCCGGGTAATTCAATCTTCAAAGTGTTAGATTTATTGTCGAACAGGGCTGACGAAACCCGCATTTCTTGAACATATTCAGCATCACCATCCCAACGCACATCGCCAATCAAAATGTCATTCAAATAAACGACAGTATGATGATTGGGATACGGTGGCGCGGTGGAACGCCCTCGAAAACCGACTCGAACGACAACCTCGGTTTGTTCTAGCGGCAAAGCCGGCAATTTGACGGTATACGTTTTCACATCTGAAGCATTGAGTCTATCCCAAAACCAGTAATCTTGTGTATCGGGCGAACCCTCCCAGATATCCCATGTATTGTTTTTCTCCGTAAGGAAACGATCATAAAAGGCCCTGATAGGTTGCGCTTCTCCAGTTACCTTGCCATTAATCCGAGCCATACGTTTACCCAAACCTTTCTTTCGCCAATACAACCAATAAACATTCGTATCTGTGAAAGTCGTCTCAAGGCTTTGGGCATAAAATTCAATATAATCACCGGGTTGAAAATAATCAGGTTCTTCTGAAATGACATTCAAAGCCACTTCTTCACCTTGATTAAAAAGACGCAATCGTTGAGGATTCATGAACTGCGGTTGCAACCCCGCATCGGCTAAATCCTCATAAGATAACCAATAAATACCCGCTTCTTGGATTTCGATGCGTAAAGCATCATCTGGTTTAATGTGTCTGACAAGTGTTTGAGGATTCGCTTCAACAGCATTGAAAAAAAGCGTACCGATAAGCAAGAGAGGTAATATGAGAGGAAAAGTTTGAGGGGACATGGTTTTTTTTACCTTGTATGACTTGATGAGCCAGTTTTCCGCCATGATAGGATGAGTTTGCACTAAATCTTTCTCGTTTCGGATAAAAAAAAAGCCTTGAAATAAATTTCAAGACTGATATAGCGTTTCCCGATTGGGTTAAATACATTTTTTGATATCTATTTTGGAACCCCAGGTTCCACCTGGGGCTATTCATATTCAACCCCTTCGGGGTTGTGCGTTTTAATCTGCGATTAATTTTGTTTTTAATCTGCGATTAATTTTGTACTTCATTCAATCTGGAAACGCTATATATACTCAGCACGGGAATAAATTGAACCTTTCTTGATTCTAAAATATCTGTACTAATAAATACGCCAACCCTGAAGGGGTTGAATATGAATAGCCCCAGGTGGAACCTGGGGTTCCAAAAAAACATCATCGCTTCTGGGGTTGAATATGAAAAATATTTTGCCCAACATAAAAGTTTAAATTGTGCCCGCGTGCAGTATAGTTTTTCAGAAAAATAATTTCAAAAGGGCGAACAATAATTTCAAAAGGGCGAACACGCAGGTTCGCCCTTTTCCTAAGAAACCCCGTTTTTCAAAAACCGGTTATTCACCACTTTGAGCATTCCAACTGTTTTCCGTAGAACAATCACCGGTGATCATCGCATTAAAGCGAATGCCCTTGCTACGCATACTTTTCAGAACGCCTTCAACATCAGCATCCGGATAGGGCGAAGCGTCGGTGGTAAACAGAATAATGCCGCCTTTCTTGAGATAAGGCATCACAAAGTCCAAAGCTTCTATTGACGCTTCTGGGCATGTACCCCCCCCTTTTGCCTTCAGCTTGTCAACAGCTTCCCGTAACACATCCAGATTTCTGGTGAAAGCCTTGACAAATGCCTTGATTTTAACCTCATCCGCAAAAGTGATTAACGCAATGAGGGGTGGGATCGGTTCGGCCTCTGGGAGGGCTTCTTCCGTCTCGCTTGAAACAGGTTCTTCCGTCTCGCTTGAAACAGGTTCTTCCGCCTCGCTTGAAACAGGTTCTTCCGTCTCGCTTGAAACAGGTTCTTCCGTCTCGCTTGGGCCTTCTTCTTCCTCCGCGCTGGGCAGTTGCACATCCTCAAATGGCAATTCTTCTTCACCGCTTCCTAGATTGTTAATAAATTCATTCAAAGCGATGATGATACCATCAATCTCTTCCTGCATACTCCCAGTGATATCAATGACAAAGGCTATATCAACTTCAATCTCCTCAGCATTGGGAATGTCTATCTTAGTGCGTTCTCTTACCGTATAAGCCGGATACTCGTTAGCCTTGACTGTGGCTTCAAACATGAGCAGTAATAATCCCACGTCTGTGAGTTCAACATCTATGCCTACCGTATGGCTGAGGCTATTGGCTTGTTCAAGACTGATATCAGTCATTGAACAAATAATGGTCGGCAAATTGCTGATATCGCACGTCCCATAGTCCGTTTTGACTGCCTTCAGTTTAAGGCCATTTGGGAGTTGAATCTTCAATTCAACACCAGTCGCAGCTTTAGGCACGGTGGGATTCAGATCGATATCAACCTTGTATTGCAAAAAACCGCCTATTGCTACGGGATCAGGATTATCGGTAATAAAAATAGAGAAATGCGGAACGACTTTCGTCCGTGTATATTGAATATCACCAGGGAACTGACTGGCAGTCATCGTCACTTTGTTCCTCAAGTCTTGTACTTGGTGGTTGCTGGCTACAATATGCACCGTGGCACTTCTATTCTGACAGGTGCCACCCGCACTTAAGGAGGGCAAATTGCAAGTCGTCTCTGAACAGGGGCTGGTATGATGATGACTACCACAGTGGCTAAAATCGCCCCATTGATGATACATAGGATAATACGTGTACCAGCTAACCTGAGCAGATACCAATTCAGTCCCTTTTGGCAAATCATCGGTCACGACAATACCAGACGCGCTTTGATCCCCGCGATTAGTGACGGTGATGGCGTAGGTTATATTATTATCCTGCACAACGGTTTCAGGCGCATCAATCGTCATTTCAAGCACAGAATCGGGCCGGCTGAGGTTTGGCTCACATAACCCGTTGAGATTCACCATGCACTCTTCTTGTTCAAAGATATAGCGATTTTTGCTGGCAACAACGGTGTATTCATTGGGTGCCAACAAGCCTGTGACTTCCCAATAGCCTTCTTCATCCGTCACCGCCGTAGCCAGTAGCCCGTCATCATTCACAGCATCCTTTTTATAGACTCGTATGGTAACACCCGCAATCTGATCATAGAATTTGTCTTTGATGGTGCCAAAACCTGTGACGAGTGCCATATTGACTTCCTGGGTTTGCTCACCAACCAGCGTCAGATTTTTCGGCGAAAACCAGTATTCAATCCCCTCTTTACTGGCCGTCACGGTATATTCACCTTCTGACAAATCAGTGATTTTCCATTGCCCTAGCTCATCGGTAATCGTTTCCTTGTCACCCGCTTGCACTACGACATTTTTCAGTGGATTGCCAAAGATATCGACAATGGTACCAAATATCGTTGACACGATTTTGAGCGCAACTTCTGTTCTGATTGGATCACTGCCAAGCGTCACCTCTTTCGGTGCAAACGGATAACCGTCTTTACTGGCAAGCACGGTGTAATCACCTTCAGACAGTTCGATGATTTCCCAAATGCCGTCTTCATCAGTCACAGCCGTTTTGTCAGCCACTTCCACCGTGACACCGGCTATAGGATTGCCAAACAAGTCAAGAATCGTACCAAATATCGCTGGCACGATTTCTAGCGCGACTTCCGTACTGCTTTGCTCACCACTCAGCGTCACCTCTTTCGGTGAAAATGCGTAGTTTTCCTGGCTGGCAACGAGAGTATACTCACCTTCAGACAAGCCAGTGATTTCCCAAATGCCTTCTTCATCAGTCACAGCCGTTTTATCGCCAACCTGCACCGTCACATCAGCAAGCGCATTACCGTCAGTATCAGTGATTGTGCCATGCACAGCATATTCCGGTTCTGTTGGAACTCTGGCTTCTGTTGATTCTGCGGGTTCTGTTGGTTCCGTTGGTTCCTCGGCAAAATTAACTGTAGGCATAATGCTGCCCAATACCAATACAGCGAGTATGCCTATTATGAACCGCCGAGCAAAATAGTTTCGTTTTTTGGGAAGCCCAAAATGAGTGTCTGATCTAAGCAGATCAGATTTTTCGAGAAAAGAGTTCATTATTAAATCCCTCTATTGTGATTTTGGAGAATTTTGGAGGATTTTGGATTGTAAATAAGTATTTGATTTAAATAAGATTTGTAGGGTGGGTAAGTGTTTTTTTGCCCACCTTAATTTAAATATTTTATTTTAATGAGATTTGTAGGGTGGGCAAGCCCACCTTAAGCTTAGATGGTGGGCAACAAAAACCCGTTACCCACCCTACAAAAGAACGTTTTTAGACGAAGAGGGTGGGCAACAAAAACCCGTTACCCACCCTACACGTTTGTTTAACCCTATTAAAAATTCCAACTACTTTCCTTAGAACAATCACCCGTTATCATCGCGTTAAAGCGAATGCCTTTACTACGCAACAGTTCCAAGGTGCCCTCAATATCAGCGTCATCATAAGGCGAGGCATCGGTCACAAATAAAATGGTGCCCCCCTTTTTGACATGGGGAATCGTTATATCCTTCAAAGCTTCAATCGCGGCTTCTGGACAGGCACCACCACCCTTTGCCTTCAACTTATCAATGGCAGTTAATAACACAGTCATGTCGCTGGTAAAGGCATTGTAAGTCACGTTGTCCTTAAAAGTAACCAACGCAATGAGAGGTGATTCGTTGGGATCAATCGTGGCAATGAATTCCTTCAAAGCTTTGATAACACCATCAATCTCTTCCTGCATACTCCCTGTCACGTCAATGACAAAAGCGATATCGACTTCAATATCGATTGGAATGTCTATACGGGTGCGTTCTCTTACCGAATGAGTTGGGTACTCATTAGCACTGAGTTTGGCTTCGATGATCAACAGTAATAACCCTAAATCCTTGAGTTCAACGTCTAGGTTTACCGAGCTTGCACCATTGGCTGGCTCAATATCAGCAAACGAGCAAGTCACCTTTGGTAAATTGCTCCTATCACATATAGCAGAATCACTGTTCACGGCTTGAAGTTCAACTCCATTCGGCAATAAGAGTTCTAACTCAACCCCAGTCGCGACAGTAGGTGCTTCAGAACTCAGCGCAACATTGACTTGATATTGCACAACACCCTCTATTGCCACAGGATCAGGTTGATCACTAACAGATACCGAAAAATACGGCAGCACTTTTGTCCAAGTCGTTTCCTTGTCAGCCGGGAACTCATCAGAAGTGACGGTTACCGTATTAGTCAGGTTTTTAGCTTGATCATTACTCACCACGACGGTTAGGTTAGCAGAATCACCCGGTACTAAATCGGGCAAGGTGCAAGTCATGCCTGAGCAATTACCATCCATTGAGACCAATTGAGTATTCTTCGGCAATTTCTCACTGACAACAATGTTCGTTGCTGTTTGGCCGTCATCGGTGTTGGTCACCGTTATGAGATAGGTAACATTTTCACCTTGTTTTACGGTTCTGGGTTGTGCTGCAACCGTCAAATTCAGAACAGAGTCCGGATTACTGAGATTTGGCTGACAGGCTTGATTTTCACTGGCAAAACAATCCCGTGTCTTAAAGAGATAACCGTCTTTACTAGCAATAACGGTATATTCATCCTCAAACAAAGTGGTTATTTCCCAATTACCTGCCGCGTCAGTGACAGTCGTCGCAACTGGCCCTGCACTCATAGCCTTTTTGCTGTAGACTTCTACCGTGACACCCTCCATCGGTGCTTTGAATTTATCCTTAATGGTGCCAGAGGCCTCATAAATGCCAGTCGGCGCAACGGTAGCTAACTTAACTTCCTGGCTAGACTCTTGATCAAGCGTCACGTTTGGCTGGGTAAAGGTGATACCTTCTTTACTGGCAATGACTTCGTAATTCCCTTCAGACAGGCCTGTGATTTCCCATTTACCGTCAGCATCCGTTACTGCCGTTTTATCACCGACTTGCACATTGACATCGGCAACGGGATTACCCTCAGCATCGGTGATGGTGCCATAAACAGTATAGTTAATTGGCACAACAACTTGCTTAGAAAGCGTTATCGTGACTTCCGTCTTGAAATCATCACTCTCTTCAAGTTTCACCTCTTTCGAGGCTGAGAGGTAACCCTCTTTGCTGGCAACTATGGCGTAATCACCTTTAAGCAAATCGCTCACTTCCCATTCGCCATCAGCATCAGTGACAGCCGTTTTATCACCGACTTGCACATTGACACCTGCAAGCGCATTACCCTCAGCATCGGTGATGGTGCCATAAACAGTATAGTTATCAGGCTCATCACCCGATCCGCCTGGAGAATCAAGCGTTATTTTGACTTCCTTTGTGGATACCATACCACCGAGTGTCACTTTTGGCGATGTAAAGGTGTGGAGTTTCATACCAGCAAGAACAGTGTATTGACCGGCCTCAAGGCTACCAATTTCCCATCTACCCGTCTCATCAGTCTTTGTGATTTGATCGCCCACTTTGACTGCAACACCTGCCATTGGATTACCGTCTTCATTAAAGATGTGTCCAAAAACGGTGTAAGAGTCTGGTAGTTCTCCTGACCCGGCAAGTGTTATCGTTACTTCCGTTATGACATTCTGATTACCGAGCGTCACGTCTTGTGGGGTAAAGGTGTAGCCTTCTTTAGTGGCAACTATGGTGTAGCTACCTTCAACAGTCACGATTTTCCATAAACCCAACTCACCAGTGGTTGATGTTTTATCTCCCACTTGTACTATGACTCCTTCAATTGGGTTGCCGTTTTTATCAACGATACGTCCCAATACCGAGTAAAGCCCCGCCTTTTTCAATTCTCTAACAGGGTCTTTTTGAGCCGGGGCCAATTTCGGCATGACATTAAATCCATCACGCAAAGCGGCCACTTCTGACCCGGTGCTGACAGAGACATTGCGCCCACCTATTCCGGCAGATTCATCAACTTGTACATTAGCTGTGAGCAGGGTTGGACTCTTCACTGTAGCGGAAAGCACTGTAACATCAGAGCCTTCAATCTTAACCACACTGTCATTAGCCAAAAAGTTGGTTTGTTGCCCGGTAATTTCAACTTCCAGTGAGTTACCACGAGAACTATAACTCGGATTCACCTGAATAATTTCAGGGACTTCTGTTGCTATTTCAAACCCATTGAGCAACGCGGCAGTTTCATTACCCGTTTTGACAAACACATTGCGGTAACCAAATGTAGCATTGCTGTCAATTAGAATGGTAGCAGTCGCGTGTGTAGTATCTATCACGTTGAAAGACAATACAGCAATACGGCCACCGCTGAAATCTACGAAACTTTTTCCACTCACAAAGCTCGTATTTTGTCCAGAAATTTCAAGCTCTAACGTGGTGCCTATTTTGCTTTGTGAAGGTTTTATCGCTGCAATCTTGGGTATGGGGCCATCATTCACAATTCTAGGCAAAACCAAAATGGCATTTTCCAGCATTGCTACCTGATCGCCAGTCTCAACCAGCACAGTTTGCAATCCAGCCGTAGCTTCCGGGGTAATCTCTATTGTGGCTGTCATCAAAGTTGGACTAAGAATATTTTTTTCTTTAATTTCAATACCCCAGTCAAACTCTATCGTAGTGGTTTCATCAAAATCCGTGTCAAAACCGGAAAGCCTGATATCGATTGTGTTACCATTGATACCTATAAATGGGTAAACACTCAAAATTTCTGACCAACCTCTTGGTGCGATGACTTGCAAGACACCGCGTCCGTTAGCAGTTTCGATTTCAGTTCCCAAACGAGTCGTTACGCTGACATCGTAAAAACTTGGTAATACCCCTGATGGTACAGTCACGTTGGCTACTATTTGCGTGGCTGAAATGAGTTTTACCTCATTAACCGTAATACTACCATTTCCAATACTAACAGAGCTAGAATCATTAAAGTTAGTCTTGGATGCATTGATGATCAAATCCAAAGTACTAGCTGGTAGGGTGGTTGAAGGAACAACGCCCGTCACAGTAGATGACTTTGTACCTGACATGATATTAAAAATGCTATTTTTGAACTTGATAGCATTTAGTTCAGAGCCATCATTTAGCTCTGGCATATATACAAACGAGCCACCCGTTTCAAGAGCGATACGAGGATAAACTACTCTGGTACTCAGAATTTTACCGTCGCGAGTATCACGTCGGGTTGTGGGATTAATTTCATGGTTATTTGAAAGAAAAACATTTTGGTTTCTCTTGCCACGTCTTAAACCGCCCACACAGTCGCCTGTGATTACTGCTTCAAGAGTTATGCCTTTAGCCGCTAACTCTTCAATTGTTTCATCAATTTTCGCATCCCCAGGAGAAGCATCAGTAACCAACAATATGGTTCCTCCTGTTCTCACCTTTTCAGCAGCTGCTTGTACTGCCTCTAGTGTGGCTTCTGGACATGAGCCCCCGCCATCAGCCTCCAATTTGTCAATCTCATCTTGTACGAGTTTGAGATCATCAGTGATTATCTTCTGTGCCACCTCATCTTTAAATGTGAAAAGAGCGACTATTTCTTCTTCTTTCAGCGTCTTAGTATGCTCATTCAAAGCTTGCTGTACACCTGCAATTTCCTTATCCATACTAAGGGTGTCATCAATGACATACGCAATATTTGCTTTGTCATCGTCTGTGATAATCAATCTTGATTCACTTTGACCTAAAGTTGCACCTCCCTCTTCCTCGGATAGAGTGAAAACGATATCTTTGTCGTCTTCCATGATATCGTCATCTTTGATAGACACACGAATAGTTTGACTATCCTTATTCCCTTCATCCCAGGTTAAAATTATCGGCAGTTCTGGGTCCGTGTCGTAATCGGTACCTTCGGTGGCACTACCACCAGATATCGTAACCTTGACAGAAACTTTTCCGTCTGTACCATCAATGCGTTCAACGATAATCTCTACTTCGGAAGAATCTTCATCGACACGTCGAGAACCTTCAGAAAATTGCAGTATGCCATGTTCAGGCTTTGGAAAAAAACCGGCTACTATTTTTGCCGTTCCTTCCTCATCTTCCGTTCCGATTTTTGCAGCACAATTATGAGTCTCATCGCCTATGAAGATTTTGCCATATTTTACAGTCGGATTTGACCAATAATTCACACGAAAACACAATTCATCAGCATCATAATCATACATTATCGTACAATATTTGCCGAACTTGTAATAAGCATCATCATCTTCACAACCCAGAATGTGTCCAAGTTGATGGGCAAAAGCGTTTTGTTCCCCATTTATTCCTTCTTTTGCCAAGCATTTTCCGTTGGCATCAATTTTCACAACAGCAAAAGCCGAGTCTACATTAACTTCATCAGGTGAAGTGGATAATCCACAATCAGTATCTATGCCTCCAACTAAAAGAACAACCACATCGGCTTCATACTTCTCGCGCAAGTCATGGACGTTTGCCATAGAGCCAGAACCTGCTGTTAAATCTTTCTGCAAAATGTCCTTAAAAAGTTTTCCGTCTTCATTGTAGTCGGACACTTTCATTTCATCAGTTTCAGCATCTTCATTAACCAAAGTCAATTTTGCCGTTACCTTACTATTGGTAAAACTTTCATTGGTGCTGTTAATGATGTCATTAATCAAAGCATCAATATCACCACCATCTGTGTTTTCAGCGGCAGTCTTAGCGGCTTCTGTGTACACAACCATTACCTTGATTTCTGCATCTTCAGCCAAGCTAATGGTAGGCATTACACTACCCAAAGAAAATATAGCGAGTAATCCTATCATCACCCACCGGGCAAGGTAGTTTCGCCATCGCGTTGAGGCTGGTGGCCCCAAATTGGTGTCCCGTCTAGCAGGATCATGTTTTCTACAATATGAGTTCATTGTAATTCCCTCTGTAGTCAATTAGTAATATAATGAATTTGCCAATTCTTCAGTCAGAACTGACAAATTCACCTACCGATACAACATTATCAAAAATGAGAACTCTCAAAAAATACATCTTTCTACACCGCTAGCCGAGTGCCAGAAATATCTCTGAGACTTAGCATAAGCATCTGACAACTGATTACTTCACAGTAGCGGATTTAATGAGTTCAAAATGAATATTACCATCACCGTTGTAATCCATATCTTGGATTGCGTAATAGTAGGCATTTCCAGCTTCCACATTCGAGTCCACATAGGAATAATTAATTCCATTATGCGACACGCCTCTAGCCGGAATCAGTGTTTCAGTAATTCGTTCAACCCCTACTAAAGAAGTTCCATCAGGTAAGGTCAATTCTGCCTGTTCACCTTCATTTGCCTTTCTCGCACGCCAAATGTGGAAACCGGCATTATCAATTTCAGAGGCTGTTGTCCAGCCAATAACAACGTTTCCAGCATTTTCTACCACCATGAAAGACTCAAGTTCAATCAGTTTACAATCAGGTGGACACTCAGGATAAGGCCCATCCTCTTCTTGTGGAATACCCATCATTGGCAACTTATTGAAATACTCGGTAAAACAGGCTAGATCACCTACACCAGGGGGACACTCAGAAAATCCCTTACCGTCTCTCGGTCCCCGCCTCGCAGCTTCGTCAGGAAGGTCACCAAACTCCCCTATCTTAGCGTTTACTCCGTGAGTTGCCACACGAATCCATCCAACATGGACAGGATTACCGTCTCCATCTTCAAAAGCAGAATCAACGTCACAGTTGGTTTTATCATTAGGGTCACTCCTGAGATAAATTTTTGGCGCGGACTTCTTGCTATCCCCAGTATGAGAGTAAATCACTTTAGGGGGAAAAGCATCTAATCTAGGCGATTCAATAACAAGAGGATCACCACCTAGCACGGTATTGCCAATGCCGGCTTCATTGTACACCCTTATATCAATTTTGCCGTCCTTATTATAATCAACATCCACTTCGACATACATGTGGAAGACACTCTCCGCAGGAAAGCCAGTTCCGCCGCTTGCAAGTGATTCAACTTCCCCTAAACTCCGTGCTTGGCAGGGTGCTTTATCACCTGCTCTGACCCTTGTTGCAGAACCCTTATCTTGTGCATACAAGGGACTCAATTGAAAAGAAAGTACCTGAGTATGCACTTCCATTGGAGCATCATCACCAGACTTAGGACCTTCATCAAAAGGCTTTCCATCATCCTCGTAATCCGTATCCCCCCACTGAAAGAAGGCTTCACGAACCTTATCTGGAAGAAAATCACTAGATGCTGTACATGGACTTGAGGCGCATATTTTAGCCCCATTTTTGTCTATCGGACCACCATCAAGATGTGCCTTGCTTCTGCCGATTTTGGTGTTCGGCTCATACAGGGTAGGGCTTGTATAAGTCCTTGCACTTGCCGGACATTTCGATATATCATTTTCATAACCGTTACAAAATGGAAGTCCCTTTTTCAGTAGCTGCTCGGAAAATGTCTTAGTGAAAGTCACCTTGAATTGCGCTAGGGATGGAACATTATCCACGCCCGCCCCAGGAAATCCCGCAGCCAACGTCGCTGGAGACATCACAAATCCTGCACAAGCCAATGATACTGCAGCTGCAAATTTCTTCATCTTCATAATTTATCGACCTCATTTAATGTGTAGTTAAAGTGACAAGTAGCCATGTTGGGTATGTTGTTCATCAGCATGACTAGGGTGAAACATTTAGGCATAAGGCCCAACATATCAAAACCTGTCTTTTTGATTTTTGCTTACCTCCCTGCTTCGAGCATTCAGTCGAAAAGTGTGTTCAATATTCACAAGTTCAGGAATTTGAATGATGTTGACCATTTTTAATCTATAAAATATATTTATGGGTTAGCTATAAACTTTTGTTTATTGCTATATCATCTATCTGTTAAATAACTCCATAATATATTTTTAGATTGTCTCTTGTAAAAATAAATTAGTCAAGTGTTTTTTTTAATTTTGTCAAATATTTTAAGAATGTCTCTTTTTTACAACACTTTTGGCTTGCATTAATATTACTATTACTTAATTCTTAATTAATTAGCGCGCGCGATATATATAAGCAAAAAAAATAAATATAAATTAGCGCGCGAGCATAATAAATGAAGTCAATGTACATTTCACGTCCACTTATGTTGTATTGTGCTATCAAGCGTATGTCACGTTTGTTTGTGACTTGTCATGCAAAATGAAAATGGATTGTGATTGGTGCTACATGGGTACGCAATGGTATTGATTAATCTATATAGTCATTGTTGTTCGATAAACCTATAGGGACAAATACGCATAGTCATGTCTAATGGGTAATATTTAAAACTATATTATTATATAATGTATTTATGATATATCTATCTTGTCAAAGAAATGAGTCAAGTCTTTTTGAAAAATTTTGTCAACTCTTTTGAGAATGTCTCTTTTTGACAACCATTTTGGCTACTGTTAGATTGGCGCTTATGTTTTTAAATCTAATTATTTCAGATAGTTAAGTTTATGTTCCAACTGGGCGCATTTCTATTTTCTTTAAGCTTAGATGGTGGGCAACAAAAAACCGTTACCGGCCCCCTACATTTTGATTTTTAAGCTTAGATGGTGGGCAACAAAAACCCGTTACCCACCCTACATTTTGATTTTTAAGCTCAGTATAGTCAAGCGGGAAAATAGAAATGCGCCCGTTCCAACTTTAGTTTGCAATTCAAAATTTATAGTAAATTTCTATATATAGATTAGCGCGCGCGCGCGAGCAAACAAGGTTGGCTATGGCGAGCAAGGATGTTGGGTGGCTACCTAGCTGAAAATGAGCTGAAAACTGGGCGAATAAAACGCCATGAAATCAATAATTAACCTTGGCGGCTTTGCGCGAAGCGTGAGTTTAAATAAACTCACAGATTGAAATGATTTTTATGAAAATCTATGAAATCTAACCATTAACCATTAAGACAAATAAGCTGTCAACGCTTCGCGCAATGATTTGGGTATTGGCGTTGGCACGGTTTTTCCATTTTTCTTTAACATACAAGCGATTTGTTGTTCACCTCGCGCCATCAATTCTTCGCCATTATCCCGTTTGCAAACATAATCAAACAACATAGTCACACGGCTTTCGGTGACAGCCCCGGCTTGCATACGCACAGACACTTCATCAAAAGCAAATAGCTCGTTAAAGTATTCGCAAGAGACGCGGGTTGTTACCATGACTAAATCTTGATTCAATTGTGTCAAGATGTCGGGGGCATGATCCCTTAAAAACATTTCCCGACAACTGCCTTGCCAGCGAATATGATTCGCATAATAAACATTGCCGACTAAATTCGTTTCTTCAAAGGTGATGATGTGTTGCCATTCATAATACATAATTCGCTACTCCACTTATTTTGCTACGGCCTGATTTTCAAACAAAATTTATTTTGCTTCGGCACGATTTTCGTACAAAATTTATTTTGCTGCTCTTGGAATGCATGTTATTTTGCTTCTTTTCTCAAAAACCCAAAAACCGCAAGGCAACCCCAGGTTGCCACCTGGGGCTATTCTTTATGTTTGGCAACCCCAGGTTGCCACCTGGGGCTATTCACATTCAACCCCTTGGGGGTTGTGCGTTTTAATCTTTTTCAGATCGATTTGCCTTTGTACTTTATGTTTGGCAACCCCAGGT
>Ga0136651_10000473_pt1 | contig 22139 bp, 20 predicted proteins | sample Mar14236cmmetaG_FD_94867 | JGI IMG/M metagenome (GOLD analysis project Ga0136651, IMG submission 94867) | Marine hydrothermal vent microbial communities from Guaymas Basin, Gulf of California to study Microbial Dark Matter (Phase II) - Marker... ... | reverse complement strand
ATTTTCGGTATAATTCTTATCCTTTTCATCTGCTACAGAAAAATGACTAAAAATACCCTCTATTTCCACATTTTTCAATGACTTTGCCTGTTTAATAAAACTCATAGCTTCGCGAGGAAAAATTCCTATCCTCCCCATACCAGTATCTACTTTTAGATGTACTTTGGCAATTTTATTCATTTTGATTGCCGACTTAGAAAGTTTCTCTAACATTTCGTATTCACAGACTGCGGGAGTGATATCATATGATACTAATAACTCTGCTTGTTCTTTCAAGGTCAGCCCAAGAACTAAAATTGGGGCAATAATTCCAGCTTTACGGAGGAAGATACCTTCTTCTAAACGCGCAACTGCTAATCTATTGGCACCATTATCCAAAGCTACTGAAGAAACTTCTAAAACATCGTGGCCATAAGCATTCCCTTTTACTACTACCATCAGTTCTTTTTTCTCGCCGATTAATTTTTTAATATTTCTTATATTTTGCGCAATTGCATCAAGATTTATTTCTAGCCAAGTAGGGCCTAGCAATCTTTGCATATCTAAATTTCCCTTCCCTTTGTTTCATATTGCATATTATGTCCCATATAAAAAGTATTTTATACACTATACGCTAAAATACGAGATACGATTTTACTCTCGATTAATCTAAATTCATAAAAGCTTGAGGGACTTGTGAAAGAATATCGCTAGCTATCATTCCCCTTTCACCTCTAACCTTGCGGGCTAAATCACCAGCCAAACTATGAATATATACTCCCGCTATTGCTGCTGAAAAATTATCGGCACCTTGGGCTATTAGGCCGCAAATTATTCCGGTTAAAACATCTCCCGAACCTCCTGTAGCCATTCCTGAATTATCGCCAATATTAATATATACCTCGCCTTTATCGTTCGCAATAATCGTTCTTGCTCCCTTTAATACCGTTACTACTTCGAAGTCCTGGGCAATTTCTCTGGCAATTTCTAACTGATTATCCAAAACATAATTTATATCTTTGTTTATTATGTAGGCCATTTCCCCAGGATGGGGAGTAATAACCACTGGCGATTTGGTCTTTTTTAATAATGCAAGATCTTCTTTTAATGCATATATAGCGTCAGCATCAACAACTATAGGAAGAGTAGATTTTTCGATAATCTTTCTTGTTAATCTCTGGCTTTCTAAATTCCTAGAAATTCCCGGTCCTATCCCTATAACTGAGAAATCATTTATAAATTTAAAGATTTCCACCTCTGCTTCTTCACTTAAAGATTGATTCTTAGTTTCGGCCAAAGGCAAAGTTATTACTTCAGTCAATTTTACTTCCATTATGGAGTTTAAAGTCTTTGGTATCCCTAAATAGACTAAACCCGCTCCACTTCTAATGGCAGCTTCACTAGTTAAACACGCTGCACCAGTCATCCCTCTTGAACCAGCAAGTATTAAGACTTTTCCAAATAATCCCTTATGTCCATAAGGCAAACGAGTAGGTAAAAGCGATCTAACAATTTCATCATCTATCATATTAACCTTTAATTTTTTACTCTTTAAAAGATTTTTGGGAATACCAATATCTTCAAAAATTACCCTTCCAGTATATTTCGCTCCTGGATAGATTAATAAACCTATCTTTGGCAAACCTAAAGTAATGGTATAGGTAGCTTTGACACAAGGACCTACAATTTTCCCCGTATCAGAATTTAGACCAGAAGGAACATCAACTGCAATTACCTCTTTATTAGCATAATTAATTAAATCTATAATCTCTGCCTTTAATCCAGTTACTTTGCCTTGTAATCCAGTTCCTAATATTGCATCTATAATTAAATCAGCATCTAATATACTCCTTCGCACTTCTTCATTTTTTATAGATTCAATTTCTTTTAATTCAATTCCCATCTTATTAATTATTTCTAAGTTTATCTTCGCTTCACCTTTAATCTTATCTGTAGAAGATAAAATAAAAACTTTTACTTTTATTCCATAATTATATAGGTGACGCGCAACTACAAATCCGTCTCCTCCATTATTGCCTGAGCCCGAAAAAATAATTACTTTTCTTGATTCTAAATCCGGATAAATATTTTTTATATTTTGAAATATACTTAAACCAGCATTCTCCATTAAAATTAAACCAGTTATTCCATACTCATCTATCGTTTTTTTATCTATCTCTTTCATCTCTAAACTGGTAACTACTTTCATAACTACCTCCTTTAATTAGTCCTTAGTGAATATTTGTTAGTAGTTAGTTTTAATACAAGTTGCGCGATACAAGATGCAAATTTACAGTGTACCAGTTGGTCAGTTAATTGCAATTGTTAATTTCAAATACAAGTCCTCAGTTGCAAGATAAGAATTAATTGATATACTTGATCAACCTGATTTTAATTCTTTAATCGGGTAACTGACAAACTGGCTAATAGTTAATCATCTTCGCGAGATACGGGATACGAATTAGGATTTTTACTTCTCAGTTAAATTCTCGAGAACTACTTGGGCAATAGCATAATCTTTAGCATGAGAAATAGTTATAAAATATTTATGTACTCTCTTTTGTGAAGCAATTATTTTTAATTTTCCCCTAGTCTCTATAATAGGCTGACCTAGTTTATCATTTTTTATTTCAATCTCTTTCCAATTAACTCCTCTTAGTCCTAAACCCAAGGCTTTCAAAAGAGCTTCTTTGGCAGCGAATTTCCCCGCATAAGACTGATATTTATTATTTCTTTTTTCACAATAACTTTTTTCCCAGGAAGTAAATATTTTAAAAGTGAAATTATCTCCCCATCTTTTAATTATTTTTTCTATTCGACTTATTTCAACTAAATCTATTCCACATCCTATAATCAATGAAATCATTCCTTTTCAACTACTATCCCCCACTTTTATGGGAATATCTTTTTATCCTTTACTTAAAATTCTCGATAATAAAAATTCCCCTCTTTTATCTTGCCTTTTAACCATTTCAATAAATAATTTTTAACTACCTTTCTGGTAAACGGCATTAAAAAAATAAACCCCACAATATCGGTGATAAAACCGGGAGTGAAAAGTAAAATTCCTCCAACCAAAATAATAGCTCCCTGAATTAAGCTATTTCCTGGTAAGATTCCTTCATCTATATCATTTTGGATCTTCTTTAAAATCATAAAACCCTGGCTTTTTACTAAATAAGCCCCTAATATCCCGGTTAAAATAATTATGCCAATTACAGATAGACTTCCTATCTTCTTTCCTACTTCAATCAAAATGTATAGCTCTGCTACTGGGACTATTATGAATAAAATTAATAATTTAGTAAAAAACATTTTTTCCCGTTACCTATTCCCCCATTTTTTACATAACTTGCCTGGCGAAAGTAGAGGACAAGTTTATAATTAATCACATAAATATTTTTCTATTTCCTTTTGCATTTCTGGGGGAAGAACAATAAATCTTCCCCTTGCCTCGGTTAACAAAGTCCCATCTTCTAAACGAGCTTGGGCTTGGGCTTCAATCATTCTACCCAAATCTTTTATCATCTGAGCAGTAAAGATAATCTTCTTTCCTGTCGGAGCTTTTTTTCTGTATTTTATATTAATTTCTACAGTCAAAGTCATTACCCCTTTAGTTATTATGGCAGTTCTACCCATTATTTCATCTAAAATAGAAAATAATATCCCGCCATGCACAATTCCCCTAAAACCTTGGTGTTTTGATTCGGGAATAAATTCTGCTTTTACTTCTTTTTGATCTTTGAAAAAAGTAATTTTTAAACCAAAAGGATTTTCTTTCCCACATACAAAGCATTCTTTATATCCTGGTAAAGCTTTCAAAAATCAAAACCTCCCCTTAATTGATCGCTTGGTTATCTGGTTAGTTGGTTACTTAGTTAGCTAGTTTAACCGCAAAAACAAATAAACAACTGACCAACATTTTTACTTCTATTTTATTCACGAGATACTAGATATGTATTTGGCTTCTTTCTTTTCCTAACCAGCCAACTGATTCTATACGTTAAACGCTAAAATGAAATATACTATATACTAATTTTTCACTATTTCATTTATTGTCTTTATGGTAGTAAAAATATCTTCTTGACTAATTCCATAATGAGTAACTAAACGAACTTTGGTAGGTGGCCGAGGTGAACCTAAGATATTATATTTAGCTAATTCTTGTAAAAAATGATAAGTGTCCATACCTGCTTCTTGAACATCTAGGCATACCATATTTGTCTGCACTGTCCCTAAATCTACTTTTATTCCCTTTATTTCATCTAACCCTTCTCCTAAAATACGAGCATTCTCATGGTCTTCTTTTAATCTTTCTATCATCTTTTCTAAAGCAATTATTCCTGCTGCTGCTAAAATGCCTGCTTGTCTCATTCCTCCACCTAACATCTTCCGATTTTTACGAGCTTTTTTAATAAATTCTCTGGGTCCAGCTAAGATTGACCCTGCTGGTGCACATAATCCTTTAGAAAGACAAAACATTACTGAATCAACATCTTTTGTGAGGATAGTTGGATCAAGATTCAATGCTATAGCAGCATTAAATATCCGCGCCCCATCTAAATGAATCGGAATACTTCGCTGATGACCCAGTTGACAAATTTCTTTAGTTATCTCAGGAGGAATAATTGTTCCTCCAGCACGATTATGAGTATTCTCTAAACAAATTAGTCTGGTCTCAGGATAGTGAATATTTTTATCTCTTAGTGCTTTTTTAATATTCAATGGGTCAGGGACACCTTTATTGCCTGCAATCAATCGAGGAATAACTCCTGCGATAGCTGACATACCTCCTACCTCGTAATAATACATATGACAGTCCGATTCTAAAATTACTTCATCTCCTCTTTGGCAATGAGTCAAAACTGCAATCAGATTGCCCATAGTACCACTGGCTACAAACAATGCTGCTTCTTTTCCTACTTTTTTAGCAGCTAATTCTTCTAATCTGTTAATTGTAGGATCTTCTTGATAGACATCATCCCCAACTTCAGCATTTACTATTGCCTGTCTCATTTCATCAGTAGGCAGGGTAACAGTATCGCTTCTTAAATCAATTTTCTTTGAATCAATTTTTTCTTTAAAAGTACTAATATTAATTCACCTCCAAATATTAGTGGTTAACTTATTACAAGTTACTTAGTTAACTCCTTTATAACATTATTACCCTAATAATTTAATTAATTAGCAAATTAAATTTATACGATTTACGCTGTTTATTAATAAATCGTCAGATATCTATCTAATTCCCATTGGTGAACTTGAATGCGATAAGCTTCCCACTCTTCTTTCTTGGCTTCAATATAATTTTCTAAAATGTGAGGAGTTAAAGCAGACTTCACTACATTGTCTTTTTCTAACTCTATTAAAGCATCATTTAAAGTAGTGGGCAAAATTTCAATACCTAAAGATTTTCTTTTTTCTTCACTCATAGTATAAATATTTTTATTAATTGGTTCACCAGGATCAATTTGATTTTTTATGCCATCTATTCCCGCCTTAAGTATCACTGCAAAAGCTAAATAAGGGTTGCAGGACGGATCAGGGCTTCTCAATTCCGCCCTGGTACCCTCTTTTTTTGCAATTGGGACCCTGACTAAAGGGCTACGATTCCTCTCCGACCAAGCAATATAGACTGGTGCTTCATAACCGGGAGTTAATCTCTTATAGGAATTTACTAAAGGGTTGGTAATAGCAGTAAAACCTTTAGCATGTTTTAATAATCCTCCAATAAAATACAGGGCTTCTTTGCTCAATTGATATTTTTCATTGGGGTTATAAAAGATATTTTCCCCATCTCTAAATAGTGAAATATGGGTATGCATTCCCGAGCCAGCTATACCAAAAATAGGTTTAGGCATAAAGGTGACATGTAAATTATGTTTTAAGGCTATAGTTTTACTAGTAAGTTTTAAAGTCATTATCCTATCTGCTGCGGTAAGGACATCAGAATATCTAAAATCGATCTCGTGTTGACCAGGTGCAACTTCATGATGAGATGCTTCGATTTCAAAACCTAATTTTTCCAAAGCTATAACCATATCTCTTCTTGCCTCTTCTCCCAAATCAACTGGTAAAAGGTCGAAATATCCACCCTGATCATGAGTCTTAGTAGTGGCTTTACCTTCCTGGTCCTTAAAAAACAGAAAAAATTCTACCTCAGGTCCAAAGTTGGGAGAATAGCCCATTTCTTCGATTTCTTTCAATACTCTCTTTAAATTATTCCTAGGGCATCCTTCAAATGGCGAACCATCAGCATTATAAATATCACAAGTTATACGGGCAACATCTTTTCCCTCTTCCCAAGGATTTATTGTAAAGGTTGTATAATCTGGCCTTAGATACATATCAGATTCTTCAATCCTCACAAACCCTTGAATAGAAGAGCCATCAAACATCATCTCTCCATCGAGAGCCTTTTCAAACTCTCTAATAGGAATTTCTACATTTTTGGGCATACCCAAAATATCAGTAAAACGCAGCCTGACAAACTTTATCTTTAATTCTTTGGCCCTTTTTAAAATTTTTTCTTTGCTTACTTCCCTCATCAATAATCTCCTCTCCTTAAAGTTTTTACTAATCTTATTTTAAATTTATTATACTCTTACTATTTCATTTCACAAAATTTTTTTCTAAGCAATAACCTTTCATTCAACAGTAACACTTTTAGCTAAATTTCTTGGTTTATCAATATCACAACCTAATCGGTCAGCAATATGATATGCAAACAATTGCAAAGGAATAATCGTTAATATAGGATATAATATATCTATAGTTTTAGGAATATAGAATACTCGATCTACTATATTTTTAATTTCCTGGTCACCTTCAGTGGCAATAGCTAATACCAAAGCATCTCGGGCTTTAACCTCTTTTATATTGTTAACTACCTTAGTGTAAACCATATCACGGGGTACTATTACTACAACTGGAAAATCTTTATCCAAGAGAGCTATGGGACCATGCTTCATTTCCCCTGCGGGATAACCTTCAGCATGGATATAAGAAATCTCCTTGAGTTTCAAAGCTCCTTCTAAAGCAATAGGATAATTAATTCCTCGCCCTAAGTAAAGAAAATTATGAAATTTATAAAATTCTTCACTTAATTTGGTAATCTCTGGATCTTTAAATAAAATAACCTCAACCAATTGAGGAATCTTTATTAATTCAGAAAATATTTTCTTAATCTCTAACGAATTAAGCGTTCCCCTGACTTTAGCAAAATAAAGAGACAACACATAAAGACACATTAATTGCCCAATAAAAGCTTTCGTAGTAGCCACACCTATTTCTGGACCTGCATTAATATACATTACACTATCTGCTTCCCTACTGATAGTGCTTCCTCTTGCATTAGTAAGAGCTAAAACGTGGGAACCAAGTTCCTTACAAGCCCTTAAAGCAGCAATAGTATCAGCGGTCTCTCCTGATTGAGATATCACCACGGTTAAATCTTTATCGCTCAATAATACTTTTCTATACCTAAATTCAGAACCATAATCTACTTCTACTGGGATAGCGGTTAACTCCTCAAAGACATATTTACCTACTAAAGCTGTATAATAAGAAGACCCACAAGCTAAAATAAATATCCTTTTTATTTCTTTTATTTTATCTAAAGTAAGAAATAGATTCTTAAGCTCTGGTTCATTTGTAGATAGATTAATTCTACCCTCTAAATTATTGCGAACAACCATAGTTTCTTGAAAAATTTCTTTCAACATAAAATGTTTATAGCCACTCTTTTCTGTCATCTCTTCATCCCACTCAATATTTACTATTTCCTTTTGCCTAATTTTGCCTTTGAAATCAATAATCTCTACTTTATCTTTAGTTATAGTAGCAATCTCCTTTTCCTCTAAAAAAATGACTCTATTGGTATACCCGAGCAAAGCAGGAATATCAGAAGCCAAAAACATCTCTCCTTCACCTACCCCAATAATTAGGGGACTGGAATAACGTGAAGCTATGATTTTTCCGGGCTCGCGAGACGATATTACTCCAATAGCATAAGATCCTTCTATCTCTTCCAAGGATTCCTTAACTGCGGAAGTTAAATCACTCTTATAATTGCTTTCTATTAAATGCGGGAGAACCTCGGTATCTGTTTCAGATGTAAATTTATGCCCTTCTGAAATTAATCTCTCTCTTAAAGATGCGTAATTTTCTATAATACCATTATGTACTACTGCAATCTCTGAGTTACAGCCATTATGTGGATGCGCATTTCTATTGTTGGGCTTCCCGTGGGTAGCCCACCTGGTATGCCCTAATCCTATATTACCCCTAGGAACCCCCTTGTCTAATAATTTTTCTAATTTGGCTATCTTTCCTTTACATTTTTTAATACTTATTTTATTATCTTTCAATACTGTAATACCAGCAGAATCATATCCTCTATATTCTAACTTTTTTAAACCATTTAGTAAGATCGGCACAGCTTCTTTTGGGCCAATATATCCAATTATTCCACACATTTTTTAATCCTTTCTTTTTCGTAAAAAATCAAAGGCATTTCAAAAAAGCAAATACCCTATTACCAATCCATCGAGAAAGATAATAGGGTTTTTCATTGTCTTTACTTTTGTAAATATACCTTGGATATCTACGAACTATTTAAGTAATTTTATTATAGGCATAGCTAAAACTTAAAGTCTAAAGCGAAAAACTAAAAACTTTTTCTCTCGTATTGCACATTGCTTGTTACAATAATACTTAAGAATGGATTTGCTCTGCCATAAAAACCACTTTGTCCTTGCAATTACTCGCAAGTTTTGTAGGCTTTCTAAGGATTTGGCTAATCCAGGAGCATCCGCCGAATTTTCGATAAACTCCTCCCTCGTCAACTTACTTTATTTGAAACACTCGCTGTACTAAAATTTAGTAAGTTCTGGCGCTTTTATTCATTTTTCAAAATTTATATTCCTTTTATCACCTCCCTTTATTAGTCGCTAGCACATTATTTTCAGTTACCTGGTTTGCTAATCTTTCAGTATACCAATCCACCAATTGTTTAATCAGCTAATCTGTTAATCAAGAAAATATAAAAGGCTTGTTATATTTTCTCCAAGAGTGCAGATTTAAATCGCTACTTTCTAGCCCCTCTAAGTTATTAACTATTATTCTAGATTATGACTACTGTTATCTTAACTAATTAGCCAGGTAACTAACTAGCTAACAAATAAATACGAGAAAGGAAATATGACTATATATTTTCTTGCTCAATCACAGCTTTCAATTCTTGAGATATTCTTTCTAATTTCTCCTTTTGTTGTCCTTCTAATAATATTCTAATTAAAGGTTCGGTTCCAGAAGGGCGAATAAAAATTCTTCCCTCTCCAGCAAGTTCTTTTTCAATTTCTTTAATTGTTCGTTTAATGTCATCACATTCATAAAATAATTTTTTATCTTTTACTCTAAAGTTAAGGATAATCTGGGGATATTTTTTCATCATAGAAGCTAAATCAGATAAAGATTTTTCTTCCTCCCAAATTACTCTTAGAAGTTGCAAGGAAGTCAACAACCCATCTCCGGTAGTACCGTATTTTAAAAATATAATATGGCCTGATTGTTCCCCGCCTAATACTGCATTTTCTTTTTGCATAGCCTCCAATACATATCGGTCACCCACATTGGTTCTGACAACTTCTCCCCCCGCCTTCTCTATAACTCTATCAAAACCCAAATTACTCATCACTGTTGTTACCACTTTCTTATTAAATAATTGTTTCTTTTCAATGAGATTTAAAGCACAAATTGCCATAATCTGATCTCCATCCACAATATTCCCCTTTTGATCAACAGCAATAACTCTATCCGCATCTCCATCAAAAGCTAATCCTAAATCTGCTTGTTGCTTCAGGACTTCTTTTTGTAGTGATTCTGGATGAGTAGAACCACAATTATGATTTATATTTATTCCATTAGGCTTATTGTTAATAGTAACTGTTTTGATTCCTAATTCATCAAATAATTGGGGAGCAATATCAAATGAAGCTCCATTGGCACAATCTAATATAACTTTAATTCCTTTTAAATTAAAATTATGGGGCATAGTAGTCTTAAGATATTCAATATATTTTCTTGCCGCCATAGAAGATAAATATTTTATTTTGCCAATATCTTTCCCTGTTGGCCACTCATCTTTAGTACGATTTTCAAAATATATTCTCTCTATTTCTTCTTCTTCAAGATCAGAAAACTTATATCCCGAACCTTGGAAGTATTTAATTCCATTATTATCAAATGGATTATGTGAAGCAGAGATAACTATCCCACAATTAGCTTGGTAAGCTCTGGTAAGATAGGCAACAGTAGGTGTAGGTACGAGGCCCACTTTTAACACGTCTACTCCCATTGAACATATACCTGCTATTAAAGCAGCTTCTATCATATCACCCGAAATCCGAGTATCTTTACCAACTAATATTTTAGGGGCAGCTTTATCTTTAAATAAATACGCACCTGCCCTACCTATTTGGAATGCTGTGTTGGCAGTCATTGGTTCTCTATTAGCCACGCCTCTTATGCCATCGGTTCCAAATAATTTTTTCATAAAATACCCCGCCGATATCAATTAAGCAATTAACCAATTTACCCAATTCGCTAGTAGACTAATTAATTTAGCCGTTATTATGGTATCTAAGCTTTTGTTTAACGATCTATTTTTACAGTTTATTGTGTTTTATTTTATTCCCGCAAATTTGGTGTAGGGGTTGAATTTATCCGTCTCGGGAATTTTGGTATTTTTTTGCTTTTCCTCTCTTTTTTTCGAACTGGAAACCTCTAATTTGCAAACTGCAGCTCATATTTTTAATTGGTCAATTGGTAAATCAGATAATTGGTAAATTTATAAATCCTATTTATTGATCATTACTTTTACTTCTGCTGGTTCAATTTTAACTAAAGATATCCCCTCAGGAAGATGCACCTGAACCTTTGCTTTTTGTTCTTTTTGAAAACTGTCAGTTAATTCTACAAAAGCTTCTACATCTTCCTCTTTAATTTTATCGAGTAGAACATTCTGTCCTTCTATAATAATATCTACCACTTTTGGTTCTATCTTACAAGAGATAAAAGGTGATAAATCTTGTGGAATTACCGGAATACTTTTTAAAATCTTCTGGGTTATGCTTTCCCTTACTTGAATAGTTACTTTTATTAATGGGTTTTCTCCCTCAACAATATTTAATCCTTCTTCCAATACGGGTGGTACTTTTACAGTTAGTGTTTTGGTAATTCCATTTACATCAATAGGAATAGTTTCTAACGACTCTATACTATTTATTTTAGAATAATTACCAAATATTTTTATTTTGTCTGGATTAGCTAATATTTGGGATATATAATATCCTGGAGCTGGTTTTCCATTTATTCTTGGCTTTACTTGTAATATTTTTTCAGGATATCCCAGAGTTAAAGAAATGGATACTTCTACAAAATCTGGCTCAATCTTTACTTCTTTAATTTCATTTCCATTTGCATCTAAGGCTTTTAACTTTATTTTCTTATTCAAATCATCCTTAATTCCAGAAATATCAATAGGGCATATGATTCGTTTAATTTTTTCTAACATACTTTGGGCAGCAGTTATTTCAACTTGAGGAGGATTCAATTTTGGTTCATTCGATAAAGAATATCCTTTTTCGGGTATACCTATTAAACTATATTCAACTTCTACCGTTTTCGTTAAAATTCTTTCTACTTCTACATTAATCTCAGGGGGAATAACTCTGATAATTTTTATATTCTTGGGAGGGACAACCTTTATTTTCAATTTATAAGTACCTGGTTGGTCAATTTCTGAAAAATCTATAACTCCAAAAATCTGATCAGAAGAGATATTAGTAATTATATTCTTAGGTCCTTTTATCCCCACGCTTATATTTGTAGGAAATTCTTTAATAGCTAAATCTTCTTGAAGATTTTTGGTAGTAATAGATGCATTGATAAAAGTTTCTATTATCGGATTTTCTCCACTAGCTGCGTACAACCACAAAATAATAGCTAAAAATATAGAAATTATTTTAATATCGATATTTTCTAACAGCCAACTTTTTAACTCTTTCATTTATTATTTTCCTCTGTTGCTAAAAATTATATTCAGAAATTATTTTGGGCTTATATAAATGAATCAATAATTTTTTAAGTCCTTGAGGCTCTAGTGGACGAGTAATCTTTGCGTCTAAGGCAACTGAAATATTTCCTGTTTCTTCTGAAACGATAATCACTAATGCATCTGTCTGTTCACTTAAACCTAAAGCCGCCCTATGCCGGGTGCCAAAAGATTTATCAATATCTTTTCTCTCACTCAAAGGTAAAATACAATTTGCAGCAATTATTTTATTCCCTCTAATAATTACTGCTCCATCATGTAATGGTGAATCAGGCATAAAGATAGAATAGAGTAACTCAGGAGAAAACTCGCTGTTTAAAACGATACCAGTTTCTAAAATATCTTTTAAGCCAACTTCTCTCTCTAAAACCACTAAAGCTCCTTTATGTTTAGCAGAAAGCATAGGTATAACCATAACTAAACCATTTATTAATTGTTCAATATCTTTATTATCTTCTTTATGTAGAAAGGAAGTGTTTATGAAAAATCCTTTCTTCCCCATCTTTAACAATCCTCTTCTTATTTCTGGTTGGAATATTATTGGTATAGCTACAGCTAACATAGCCATAGCCCCTTTTAAAAGCCATCCAATAGTCCGAAGGCCAAGTTGTTCAGCAATAAAAGAAGAAATAAAAAGGATAACTAAACCTTTAATTAATTGTACAGCTGGAGTATCTTTAATCAATAATATTATATGATATAACAAAAATGCGATAACTAATATATCTATAATATCTAAAAAATGAAATGAGATAGACACCCAATTATCCTTCTTTCATCAATAATTATAAGATTGTCAGGGGAATAAACTTCTCCCCGAAACCCCTCCTTTATCATTTACTATTCCTTTTCGTTTTATATAAAATTTTTCAACCTGGTTAGAGTACGTTACTTGCATTTTAAACTTATGCCCGGGAAAACGAGCATAATAATTCATTTTTGAGCATCGGTATTTCAGAGAAATTCCGATGCTCAAAAATCATCTTTCCATTTCTTGCTATTTTCAAATTTTAAAAGTTTATATATTCTTCTCTATTAACAATTATAAAATTATTTTCCCTTATAATCAATTACATTTTATAACAAGAGAGCTAACATTGCCTTTTGTACATGCAATCTATTTTCCGCTTGATCAATTACCACAGAATTTACTCCATCCATAACCTCATCGGTTATCTCTTCCCCGCGGTGAGCAGGAAGACAATGTAGAACTATTACATCATCTTTTGCTTTACTTACCAAATTACGATTTATTTGATAAGACTTAAAGCATTCTCCCTAACTTCTTTTTCTTCCTCAAATCCCATACTAGTCCAAACACCAGTATATATAATATCAGCTCCCTCAGCAGCCTTTCCTAGCTCATGAATGATTTTTATCCAACTACCTATTTTCTTTGCATCAACTTGGGCTTTTTCTATAATCTCAGATCGAGGTTCATAACCTGAATGTATGCTAATTTAAGGCCTAACAATTTCCTTTTTTTCCTTAATAGTCAATAAATCACCTAATGCTTGACAAGGGTGAAATAGATCGGATAAACCGTTGATTACTGGAACTGTAGCAAATTTTGTTAAATCTAATATTAGCTTATGACTAAAAGTTCGAGGCATAATCCCATCTACATAACGATACAAGAGTTGGGCAATATCTCTTGTAGTTTCTCTCTGACCTAATTTTATATCATCAGGTCCTAAATATATGGCTTCTCCTCCTAACTGAATCATTTCTGTTTCAAAAGAAACCCTAGTTCTTAAAGAAGATTTTTGAAATATCATTCCCAAAATCTTCCCCTTTAAAACAGGTTGGTTTTCCTTGGAGTAATGCCTTAACTTAATAATTTCCGCAGTTTCTAATATTTGAACAACTTCTTCTCTGCTCAGGTCATCAATAGATACTAAATTTCTTCCTTTTATATCAATTGCTATATTTACAATTCTCCTCCTTGTAAAAATATCTATTTACATATTTTGAAGTAGATGCGGAAAGCAAAGCAGGGTAGTTTAGTTTAAAGTCTAACTTATCACCCACATTTATCTCTTCTGCAAGATCTGTTATATCAATTATTAAATGATCACTGCTTGCTCCTACTATTTTTATGCCCTTTTTAATGGGAATAATATTATTGATATGGACATCTTGCTTCCCTAAAGCTAAAATCGCTCTTTTTCTTAGACCCAAATCTTGAAAAACAGGGATTTCTCCAAAAGCATCACGGCCAATCTCCCCCTGAGGTAAAGAAGGTTTTACCTTGAGTTCTATAACTTCCGCAGTTAGTATAAATGTATCCTGATAGGTTCCATCTAGATTACGAGATCTGGCATCATCCTGACCAAGAAGAATCCCTACTCCTACCCTCAACTGATTTATTCTTTCTGGTATTATACCATCTTCTACCAATTTTAAAACACTGGTATTCCCCCCAGATATTACTTCTAAATTAATACCAAAACTATGTTCTATCTCTTCTGCTAATTTAACTAGTTTGGTTAGACTTTCTAGAGAAGGCATTACTCCACTTATACAGCAAAAGTTAGTTCCTATACCAATTAATTTTACCCCTGGTAACTTAACAATTTTCTCTACTATTATTAATACATCATCAGGCCTCACCCCTTCTCTTAAATCACCTAAATCTACCATTAGAATTATTCTATGAATAGTATCATTTTTTAAAGCCTCTTGTGATAATGACTCAATAACGGATATTTCAGAATTCAGACTTATATCAGCCCATTTTATTACTTTATCAACCTCACTAAGCATTGGGATTCTAATCAACATCATTTCTGCCTTAATTCCCATTTTTTTCAACATCTGAATATTTTTAATTCGAGAATCGCCCAAAGTTTTTATCCCTCCATCAACCATAGCTTGGGCTACTTCAGGAATAGCGCTACAACCTTTAGTAATTCCCACTAGTTCGATTTTGTATTGCAAACATAAATTTCTGATATATTCTGAATTTTTTTTAATTTTGCGCAAATTAATATTTAATCGTGGATTTTTTAGCATTATTTCCTCATCTCATTATAAGCGCCACTACAAAAAATTATCAAGGGGTATTAACTTTCTCTCCTAAACTCCTTTATCCATCGCTATTTATTTTCGTTTTGGCGATATCTTACCTGATTTTGGCAAACTTATTAAAATCAATTACTTATTTTAAATAAGAATTTATTAGGATCATCGAATTTTTAAAGAAATCCCCATTATCCTTAATTTAATCATATTACAAATAAAAAATTAAAAAAAAAGAGAGAAAGGCTCGCTTATAAACCTTTCTCTCCCTAAATCAGCAAAATAATTATCTTTTAGAAAATTGGTATCTGGCTCGAGCTCCTCTTTGACCATATTTTTTTCTTTCTTTCATTCTTGCATCTCGGGTTAATAGACCCTCTTTTTTTAGAGCTAACCGTAGAGTGGGGTCATATCGTAGGAGAGCTCTGGCAATTCCATGTTGTATTGCTCCCGCCTGACCGGTAAAACCTCCTCCTTCTACCTTAGCAAAAACATCTAATTCAGTTCTTTTTTTTGCCACTTTTAACGGTTTTTCTACAATATTTAATAAGGTCTCTCGTTCAAAGTAATTATCTAATGTTCTATTATTAATTTTTATATTCCCCTTACCGGGGGCTAACCACACTCTGGCAATCGAAGTTTTTCTTCTTCCTGTGCCATAGGTTTTTGCTTGTGCCAAATTTTTGACCTCCTTTTCAGCGTTTAATCGATTTTTTCTAACTTTTGGGCTTGATGAGGATGTTCTTCTCCTCTATAGATTTTTAACTTTTTTATTACCGCTCTGCCTAATTTATTGTGCGGAATCATTCCTTGTACGGCTTTTTTTAAAACTAACTCTGGCTTTTTCTGTAATAGTGTTTCTAAAGTAGTACTTTTTAAACCACCTGGATAAGAAGTATGATATCGGTATATCTTCCCCTTAAGTTTATTACCAGTTACTTTTATCTTTTCTGCATTAATAATTACCACATAATCACCTAAATCCATAGAAGGTGTAAAGGAAGGTTTATTCTTCCCTCGTAAAATTGAAGCTACTTGGGTAGCTAATCTTCCCAATACTTTTCCTTTAGCATCAATTAAATACCATTTTTTATCAACATCTTCTAATTTTGCACTGTAGGTCTTCACTTTATTCCTCCCTGATAAATAATTTTAAACATTAAATGATAGGTTTTTTAGGGAAGTTAACCCCTCTATCACTTTGGTTATTTCTTTTTGATATTGTATAATAATTTTACTGATAATTTAGTCAGAATCTATTTTTTAAAAAAGAATTCATTGAAAGCATTGGATTCTTTTAAATTCGGATTCTCTAAAATGGCTTTATAAATTTTAATATAATCAAGACACTATGTCAAGTTAAATTAGAATATAGCATATAGAAGAGCAATTAATAATTTACCTTCATTAGAAACAAACCTTTAGCAGGAACAACTCTACCACCCATTTTTCTGTCTTTCGCTTCTAATATTTTTTTTACATCTAAATAATCTATCTTACCATACCCAACATCTAACAATGTTCCCACCATAGTCCTAACCATTTTATATAAAAAAGCATTTGCTTCAAAGTGAAAATATATTATATCCCCTTTGTTAATTACTTTTGCTTCCTTAATAGTCCTCACCGTATTTTTAATACTACTTCCCGTGCAGGCAAACGAAGAAAAATCGTGCTCACCATACAGAAATGAAATAGCTTTTCTAATCTTCTCTAAATCTATTTTCCTATAAACACAGTAAATATAATTTCTTAAAAAAATTGGAGTATAATACTTGCTTTTATAGTTATTCAAAATATAATAGTGATAAATTTTGCTTAATGCACTATAACGAGCATGAAAACTATCCCCCATTTTTTCTGCTTTTTTAATTCTAATATCGGAAGGCAGTAAATGGTTAAGAATTAAGGGTAATTTCTTATAGGGAATAGTAGTACAACAAGTCTTAAAATTTGCTACTTGCCCTAAAGCATGCACACCTGCATCAGTTCTTCCAGAACCGTACAGGGATATCTTTTCTTGAGTAATCTGGGATATCTTATCTTCCAAAATTTCTTGAATACTGGGCAGGCCCTTTTGTTTTTGCCAACCACAATATCGAGTTCCTTCATATTCTATAATAAGTTTTATATTAATCATTCTTCCCCTCTTGTTAGCTGGTTAACCGTTAGTTGGTTTAATATTAATTCATTAAGCGGGAAAAATCATTTAGCTAACTAACCAGGCAACTGACTAATTCTTTGCGAGATACGAGATAGGAATTTTAAAATACTATACTCACCATAACGGTGATAATAGTAGTTAATGCAAAGGTTAAGATATCAGTTTTTCTGATTTTTAATTCTCTATAGTGAGTTCTCCCTTCTCCTCCCCGATAACATTTAGCTTCCATTGCAATTGCTAATTCATCAGCACGCCGAAAAGCATTAACAAATAGTGGTATTAAAATAGGAATTAAGTTTTTAGTTCTATTAACAATATTTCCAGTATCAAAATCTGCCCCTCGAGATATTTGAGCCTTCATTATCTTTTCAGTCTCCTCCAATAGAGTCGGAATAAATCTCAGGGCAATAGTCATCATCATAGCAATTTCGTGAGCTGGCATACCTATAAATTTAAAAAAAGATAACAATCTTTCTATGCCATCAGTTAAAGATATGGGAGAAGTAGCAAGGGTAAGTAAAGAAGTAGCTAAAATCAAGATAAATAGTCGACAAGAAATGAATAAACCCTTAACTAACCCTTCTTTTGTTATCTTTAAAAAACTTAATTGATAAAGCACCTCTCCCTCAGTCATAAAAAGATGAATTACTAAAGTAAACATTATAATAAATAATATCGGTCGCAACCCTTTAAAAACAAATTTAGGATGTATCTGAGAAATAATAATACCAATCATTACAAAAGTACCCAAAATTAAATATCCCCAAAATTCTGTTATCAGAAATAGGCTAATAATTATTGCCAAACAGCTTAATATTTTTATCCGAGGATCTAAATTATGTATTAATGATTCACGTGGAATGTATTGTCCAAAACTAATATTCCTTAACATTTTCATTCTAATTTATCTTCTCCATAATCAATAATGACCTTTATTATTTTTTAGCTGCCTATTTGTTTTTTTATATTGTTTAATATTTCTTTCCCTGCCTCGTCTACAGTTAGTACTCCTGCGTACAAATCTTTTCCACGTGCCTTTAATTCATACATACACTGCGTCACCTGGGGGAGTCCTAACCCTACTTTTAGCAAATCATCAGCGCGCTTTGCAAAAATCTCTCGGGGAGGACCATCCATAATTATTTCCCCCTTATTCATTACTAAAAGTCGATCAACCATTTCTGCAACTTTTTCCATATTATGTGAGACTAATACAACAGTAATTCCAAAATCATTATGAATTGCTTTTATGGCAGATAATATTTTATTTCTACCTTGAGGGTCTAGATTAGCTGTAGGTTCATCTAGAACTAACATTTTTGGCCTAATTGATAATATGCTAGCTAAAGCTACTCGACGCATTTCTCCTCCACTAAGAGTGAAGGGGGAACGTTCAGCATAGAGATTATAATCAAGATCAACCATTTTTAAAGCTTCGCGAACTCTTTTTTCAATCTTATCTTCTGATAAACCTAATTTTTTAGGGCCAAATGCAATTTCTTGAAAAATAGTTTCTTCAAACAATTGATTCTCGGGATACTGAAATACTAAACCTACTTTTTGCCTGATTAATTTAAGGTCGATCCCTTTTTTACTTATGTCCATTTCTTCTACGTATACTTTTCCAGAAGTAGGTGTAAGCAAGCCATTAAAATGTTGTATTAGAGTGGTTTTACCACAGCCAGTATGTCCAATTAAACCAATAAATTCACCTTTATTAATTTCTAAATTAATATTTTTCAACGCCTCGGCTTCAAAGGGCATATGTAAATTATAAGTATAATTCACATTTTCTAAACGAATAAACATAACTGGTCCACCATATCTTCAACTTTCAAAATATAAGGAGATATATCTAATCCTTTTTTATTCAGCTTTATAGCCAATTCGGTTATTTGAGGAACATCTAAACTTAATTTTTTTATAGTTTCAACTTTAGAAAAAACTTCTTCGGGCCTTCCTATTAAGGCAATTTTCCCTTTATCTAGAACAACTATTTTATCAGATTCCGCCGCTTCTTCCATTAAGTGGGTTATATAAATTACAGTAATATTTTCTTCTCTATTCAATTTTTTAACAATATCGATTACTTCTTTTCGACCACAAGGATCAAGCATAGCGGTGGGCTCATCTAAAACCAAAAAGGAAGAATGCATTGCAATTACTCCAGCAATAGCTACTCTCTGTTTTTGTCCTCCAGATAGCAGGTGAGGTTCGCATTTTTTATATTCTTCCATCTCTACAACCTGTAATGCCCAATTAACCCTCTCTTGCATTACCGTTCTGCTTATCCCCATATTTTCCAGTCCAAATGCAACATCGTCTTCTACTGTTGTAGCAATAATTTGATTATCTGGATTTTGGAAAACCATCCCTACTTTTTGTCTTACTTCCCATACTTTGTCTTTATCTCTAGTGTTTATTCCATCTACCCAAACATTTCCAGAAGTAGGAAGTAATAGACAATTTAAATGTCTTGCTAAGGTTGATTTTCCTGAACCGTTAGACCCGATAATAGAAATAAATTCTCCCTTTTTTATTTCCAAATTTATATTTTCTAAAGCCACTATTTGATTTTTTTTATATTGATTATATATATGACATAAATTTTCTATCTTGATCAAAGCACTCACCACTTATTAATCGTATCTCATTTAAGATTGATTAGTTAATTATCTAGTTAACCAATCAAGAAAAATAAAAGATAAAAGTCAGTTACCCGCTTTCACGGACACAAGTTTCGTTTTAAGATTTTAGCTTTCGTTCTAAAAACCGACAACTGCAAACCTACATCTAAAACTAGCAATTATATTAACAAGCAATTACCTAACTAAACTATTAAAAATCAAAAGGTTAAAAAGTTTTTATATTAAATTTGATAATTAACTTTTTAACCTTTTTGGCTAATTTTTTTATCTATGCTATATACTGTTATATATTTATTATTATTTTATGTTTTTACTATTCTACAAATTCAATTATTGCTAAAGGTGCGGAATCGCCCTTACGAAATCCTGTCTTTACAATTCTAGTATAACCACCTTTTCTCTCCAAAAACTTAGGACTAATCTCTTCAAATAATATCTTAGAAGCTTGCTTATTTTTTATTGCCTTTTGAACTTCTCTTTGCGCTTGTAAATCATTATTCTTTGCTATGGTTATTAACTTTTCTATATATCTTCGAACTTCCTTGGCTTTAGTATAAGTAGTTTCAATTTTTTTATGATTGATCAGCGAAATAGATAAATTAGCTAACAATGAACTTCTATGACTACTATTTCGACCTAATTTTCCTTTTAGTTTTTTATGTCTCATTCTAACAATCCTCCTGTCGCTTTTTTCCCCCTAAGATAAATCCAAATTTATTTAATTTCTCATTTATTTCATTCAAAGATTTTTTGCCCAAATTTTTTATTTTCATAACCTCTTCTGGAGAATAATTAATTAAATCTCTTAGAGTATTTATCCCTGATTTTTTTAAACAGTTATACGAACGAACTGAAAAATCTAATTCTTCTATAGTTTTATTTAATATTTTATCCTTTTCACTTTTTTCTTTTCCTTCTTCTGGTATAAACTCCTCGGTTGATTCAATATCTACTGGTGAAAATTTTGTAAATATTTTTAAATATTTAATTAGTATATTTGCTGATTTACTTAAAGCTTCGTCAGGCAAAATACTTTTATTAGTAAATATTTCTAATATTAATTTCTCATGGTTTGAAAATTGACTCAAGTCAGAGCTTTCTACATTATAACTCACTCTTTTGATAGGTGAAAAAAATGAATCTATAAAGATAGTATCCACTGGCTGATTAGGTTTTTTGTTTTTTTCAGCGCTTAGATAACCTATTCCCTTTTCCACAAATATCTCCATATTCAATTTAGCATCTTCATTTAATGTAGCAATGGTTAAATCTGGATTAAGTATTTCTACATTAATATTAGGAATTATATCTGCCGCTGTAACCTTTCTTTTGCCTTTTATATTTAGTTTTAAAATTTGAGGCTCATCAGAATAAATTTTAACTACTAACTCCTTAATATTTAAAATTATTTCAATTACATTTTCCTTTACTCCTGGAATAGTAGTGTATTCGTGAGTAATTCCCTCAATTCTAATAGCGGTTGCAGCTGCACCTGCCATAGAAGATAATAGTACTCTTCTAAGAGAGTTACCTAAGGTCACACCATATCCCTTTTCTAACGGTTCAATGATAAATCTACCATAACTGTTGGATAATTCTTCGACTTTAATTTTTATATTATTAACATCCATCACTGTTAATACTCTCCTTCTTTAGGTATAGAAACCCAAAAATTTTAACGAGAATAATATTCAACTACTAACTTTTCCTCTACCGGTAAATTTAGTTCTTCCTTAGAAGGAAATCTTAAAATTTTACCTTTAAGTTTCTCAGCATCAAATTCTAGCCAAGAAGGAATACTAATCTCTATTTTTCCCTCTTTGATTTCTTTAAGCTCTTCGATATTTTTGCTCTTCTCTTTAATCTCTATAACATCATTAACATTCACCTGATAAGAAGGAATATTTACTTTTTTCCCATTAACTAATATATGTGAATGTAAAATTAATTGTCTTGCCTGAGCTTTTGATTTGGTTATTCCCAAACGAAACACCACATTATCTAATCTTCTCTCTAATAATTCTAATAAATTCTCACCAGTAACACCTTTTTTTCTTTCAGCTTTTTGAAAATAATTTTTAAATTGCTTTTCCAATACTCCATAATATTTTCTCAATTTCTGTTTTTCTCTTAATCTTATGCCATAAGTAGATAATTTTCTCATCCTTACCTTTTTTGCATTTTTACCGGGCAACGAAGCTCCTTTTTCTAT
>Ga0136651_10000469_pt1 | contig 22183 bp, 17 predicted proteins | sample Mar14236cmmetaG_FD_94867 | JGI IMG/M metagenome (GOLD analysis project Ga0136651, IMG submission 94867) | Marine hydrothermal vent microbial communities from Guaymas Basin, Gulf of California to study Microbial Dark Matter (Phase II) - Marker... ... | reverse complement strand
CTGGCCGCTTTCATCATCTGTATGGTCGGGGTATGGCTCAAGATGGCCTTTTTCCCCCTTCACGCCTGGTTGCCCAATGCCTATACATATGCCAACTCTGCGGCCAGCAGCCTGATTGCCCCGCTGGTGACCAAGGTGATGGTCTATGTGATGATCCGCCTCATATTGACGATTTTTACCCCTAAATTTGCCTTTACCACCTTGGCCGTGAGCAACGCCGTTGTCTGGCTTGCTGTTATCGCCATTGTCATGGGCGCCGTTCTTGCCCTGGCAGAGCGCAATTTGAAGAAAATGCTGACCTACATTGTCGTGGCGGAAGTGGGCTATATGGTCGGTGGCGCATGGCTTGGAAACCGGGATGGCATGACAGGGGCGATCCTCCATATTGTAAACGATGCCCTGATGACACTTTGTGTCTTTATGGTTGTGGGCAATATTGTTTACAAGGTCAAGGGATATGCCTTTGAGGACCTGAAGGGGTTGTTCCGTAAAATGCCTTTTACCATGGGGGCCTTGGTGATAGGCGCTATGTCCATCATCGGGGTGCCGCCCACCTGCGGTTTCTTCAGCAAGTGGTATCTGATCGTCGGGGCCATTTCTGCAGGCCACTATGGTTTTATGACAGCTCTTATATTCAGCAGTCTGGTCAATGTGGTCCTGTTCTTCAGGGTCTTTGAGATCTGCTATTTCGAACCTTTTGCCGATCATCACGGGCACAATAATCATTCGGAAGGGATGGATGAGGCCCCGGTTACTATGGTGTTTCCGCTCTTGATCGTAGCTGCAGTCTTGATCCTGGTCGGTCTTTATACGGGTGATATTGTCAACCATGTTATTCGGTTCGCCATTCCAGAGGCGATGGCGTGAATAATCAGGTAGTAGGCACTTTCTTTATATGGAAACTATCATATCAATAAAACCCTTGCTGGCCGTGCTGGTTTCTTTGCTGTTTGTCCCCATTTTGGTGTTAAGCGGGAAGCGGCCGAATGTCCGAGAGGCGTGTACGTTTCTGGCAGCCGGTCTAAAATTCCTGATCGTCCTCTCCATGGTGCCTGCGATTTTAAATGGTACTCATATCGTATATACGATTGCCGAGGTCATCCCTGGAGTTGCGATAAAACTCAGGGTTGACGCCTTCGGGATGCTGTTTGCACTCGTCTCTTCATCACTGTGGATTGTAACATCAGCCTATTCAATAGGTTATATGCGAGGGTTGAAAGAACACAGCCAGACCAGATACTTCTGTTTCTTTGCCTTGGCCCTTTCAGCTACTATCGGTGTGGCCTTTTCAGCCAACCTGCTTACCCTCTATCTCTTTTACGAGATGCTTTCTTTTGCCACATATCCTCTGGTCACACACCATCAGGACCATGAGGCGCGCAGCTCGGGGCGGAAATATCTGCTATACATCGTTGGAACCTCAATCGGTTTTGTGTTACCGGCTATGCTAATCTCTTACAGCCTGGCTGGAACTCTTGATTTTGCAAGTCAGGGCTTTTTGGCCGGAACCGGATCAAAGCCTCTGATAGGGCTCCTTTGTTTTATGTTCCTTTTCGGATTTGCCAAAGCAGCGATCATGCCCTTTCATTCATGGCTTCCGGCGGCCATGGTGGCACCTACGCCTGTGAGCGCCTTACTGCACGCAGTGGCTGTTGTGAAGGTGGGGGTATTTTGCGTTGCCAGGGTGTTGACAGGGGTTTTTGGCACAGACCTTTTGCTTTCGCTAGACCTGAACGTACCTATAATCTATATTGCATCTTTTACTATCATGGCCGGCTCGCTCATTGCCCTGTCACAGGACAACCTTAAAAGACTCCTCGCCTTTTCCACCATTGCCCAACTTTCTTATATTGTTCTGGGCGTCGGGCTGCTCTCTCCAAAGGGGATGACCGGTGGAATGCTCCATATTGCGATGCATGCCTTTGGGAAGATCACCCTTTTTTTCTGTGCCGGAGCAATTTTTGTGGCTACGGGTAAAAAGAACATCAGCGAGATGATAGGGATCGGCCGAAGGATGCCGGTAACCATGGCGGCCTTTTTTATAGGTTCGTTGAGTATTATAGGGATGCCCCCTTGTGGCGGCTTTATCAGCAAATGGTATCTGGTCCTGGGATCACTACAGGCCCATCAGATAACGATCCTGTTTGTGTTACTCACCAGTTCCCTGTTGAATGCCGCCTATTTTATGCCATTTGTTTACAAGGCATTCTTCTGTAAGCCTGAAGATTCCATGTTTGAGAACAAGGTACAGGAGGCACCGGCTTTCTGCGTGGTGCCTTTGGTTATCACCGCTACAATTTCCGTGATTCTGCTTTTTTATCCCCAGCCTTTTCTCAGGCTGGCCAGAATGATGGTGCAAAGCATAAGCGGAGTATGAGCCATGACAGACAATAGGACCGACGAAATAGAAGGGAAAATGGAGCTTGGCCATGAACCTGTTCCGCCTTTTCGGACCATTTTTTGGGTGACTATCACCATAGGCGTTTTGTATCTGGGACTCATCTTTTTTAAGACTCTTTGAATAAGATCTTCAGTGATAAAGTATTTGTTGTTTAGGCTATTGAAGGAACGCCATGAAAACAGATAACAGCGAAGACAAAAAATATCTTTTTGATAAACCAGCGAGCATGAAGATACTGGCATGGTCTTTTTTCTTATCGCTCGTTTTTCTTCTTGCCCTTGAATTTTTTATTCACAAGCACACCAATTTTCCCCAGGAAGAATGGCCTGAATTCTATTGTGTATTTGCATTTGTCGGCTTTGTGGCACTTGTTCTTTCTGCAAAATATATCCTGCGACCCCTTGTGAAAAGACGAGAGGATTACTATGACTGACGTCCTGCCGCCCGCTGCCATCTTTATCATCGGAGGACTGCTGGTTCCCCTGATAAGAGGGAAATGGAAAAGCGCCTATATGCTTCTCATCCCGGTAGCAGGTTTCATAAACCTGATCAACATCCCTGAAGGAACTCATTGGGTTGTAGGGTTTATGGAATATGATCTTATCTTTGGTAAAGTGGACAGGCTGAGTCTCCTGTTCGGTTACATCTTCCATCTCATATCTTTTATAGCTATTCTCTATGCCATTCACGTAAAAGACGATGTGCAGAATGTGGCTGGGCTGGTTTATGCCGGCAGTGCCCTGGGGGTTGTCTTTGCCGGAGACCTTTTTTCTTTCTTTGTCTTCTGGGAGATGCTTACTGTAGCCTCCATTTTTCTTATCTGGGCCCGCAGGACAAAGGCGGCTCAAGGCGCAGGATACAGATATCTTCTTGTTCATGCGGCCGGAGGCCTGTGTCTTCTGGCAGGCATTGTACTGTACGTAAATCAGACCGGCTCTATTGAGTTCGGGTATATCGGACTTAATGGACTTGCCACCTTATTAATTTTTCTTGGTTTTGGCGTAAATTGCGCCTGGCCTTTTCTCCATCCATGGCTGACGGATGCTTATCCTGAGGCCACAATTACCGGGACCATATTCCTGAGCGCTTTTACTACAAAGTGTGCTGTCTACGCTCTTGCCAGGGCCTTTCCGGGTACTGAAGCCCTTATCTGGATCGGAGCGATTATGACAGCGTTTCCTATTTTCTATGCGGTAATTGAAAATAATCTCCGGCGGGTGCTGTCCTACAGCCTGATCAACCAGGTAGGATTCATGGTATGCGGAATCGGCATTGGAACACAAATGGCCCTGAATGGCGCTGTTTCCCATGCGGTTAATGATATACTCTTTAAGGCCCTGCTGTTCATGTCCATGGGTGCGGTAATGTACCGTACCGGAGGCAAGATCAACTGCACCGCATTAGGTGGACTGTACCGGACCATGCCGCTCACCTGTATCTGTTGTATAATAGGGGCTGCATCCATCTCAGCCGTTCCGCTTTTCAGTGGTTTTGTCAGTAAGTCAATGGTAATGGACGCAGCTGCTACCGGTCATATGCAGATCATATGGTTCATCCTGCTGTTTGCATCAGTCGGTGTGCTGGAGCATGCTGGTATCAAGATCCCGTTTTTTGCGTTTTTCGGCCATGATTCAGGGCTGAGACCCAAAGAGGCACCTCTTCACATGCTTATTGCCATGGGCATTGCAGCGTTCTTCTGCATCTTCAACGGGTCATTTCCCAGTTACCTGTATAGTCTTCTCCCATATCCGGTTGAGTATGTACCATACACGGTTCCGCATGTGGTAGGTCAGACCCAGCTAATTTTCTTTGCCGCTTTTGCCTTTATACTTCTTACGCTTTCCGGCATGTCTCCATCTGAGCTGAGGGCTGTCAATCTTGATGCTGACTGGTTCTACCGCAAGGGTGGCGGGCTTTTTTACCGGGCCATGGATATCAGCATGAACGGATTGACCAGGGTCGCTGACAGGGTCATTGTGGGTGAGTTGACCGGATCTATCTGCCGCATATCTCAACGCTGGCCTGAGGTCCTCTGTCTTGGGGTTATGATTCCCCTATGGAGTGTCGCTGGCATAAAGGGAAAAGACCTTGAGGGAAAGGTTGAAAGAACTCGAGCGGCCTTGCAAACACACACTTCACCCATAGGAATCAGTGCGGCTACAGCTACCATTTTTTTAGTGTTAATTTATCTGTTAATGTAATATAATTTAAAAATGGAAAAATGCAGGCACGGAGAGGAGAAATAAATATTTGGCTTCTATAGAACAACTCAAAAGAATTCGACTCTTTGAGAATTTGACTGAAGTCATGCTGGAACAGATGCTTCCCCTGGCTCAAGAGCAATCGTTTGCGGAAAGGGAGATCATTTACGAACCAGGTAGTGATGCCTCACATTTTTATTCATTGACCAAAGGGAAGGTATTACTACAGACAGAGCTTGCTTCAGCCCTTATTATTTCCCTTGGGGCAATCAAGCCTGGGTACTCATTCGGCTGGTCTGCCATGCTTCCCGGACTCGTCGTCCATACATCCCTTGCTGTTTGTATGGAACCATGCGACATCCTGGTCCTGCCCGGCGACAAATTTAAGGCCCTTCTTGATCAAAACCACACCATGGGATTTCTGGTTATGCAAAAGACTGCCACAATCCTGGAGAACCGCCTGGACCGTCGCACAGCACAATTTGCCAAGGTCATAACCAAACATCCTGATATAGCGGCGCTCTTGGGTTTGTAAGTAGAGGGGGGTTAGACTTTACGCAGGTACGGCTCAGAAGGCAGCCTGATGACAAAAGTTGACCCTTTCCCAGGTTCAGAGTCTACTTTTATAGTTCCACCATGCTCATGGACTGTTTTCTGGGTAACAAGCAGGCCGAGACCCGTACCTTTTGACCCCTTGGTGCTGGATAGAGAGGTGAAGATTTGCTTTCTTACGGTCTCATCCATACCGGAACCATTGTCAGAGACCTGAAGAATAAACGCTTCATCACCTTCGCGCTTTGTAGTTACCCTTATCATGTACTCTTTGCCTTCGTCTTCATCGAATTCACAGGCATCAATGGCATTCCAAACCAAGTTGAGGAGACAGCGATGTATTCCTTTGGGGTCTATAGTTACCTCGCCTATGTTTGGATCAAAATCTCTGACAATCTTTATTCCGGATTCTTTTGCCTTGGCATCCATTAGGTTACACACCTCTTTCGCAATTGCATTAGGAGAGCACTTTTCATATTCAGGCTCACGTTCTTTAGAATAGTTAAGGAGATCCATAACCAAGTCGGAGATCCTGTCAATATTCCTTTTCACCATGTCCCAGCCATTGCGAAGAGCATGCATATCCTTTTTTTTAAGTGCGTTTTCTACTATATAGACCCCTCCCTTAAGACCGCCTAAGATGTTTTTGATACCATGGGCAAGTCCTGCTACAGTTTCTCCAGTGGCAGCCAGCCTTTCGGACTTGATCAATTCCCGCTGTAGCTGCTTTATTTCCCTCAGATCGTGGAGAAAACCCACACTGCCGATGACCTCACCATCTTGATACAGAACAGTTCCTGAAAACTTAACCGGTATCTTGTCACCGTTTTTTCCCAAAACAAAGGTCTCCCGCCAGGCATGCATTTCCTGCCTTTCTCCTTCTTTCTTATGCATACCTTTCATGATTTCTTCAGATGTCTCTGGTGGATAAAGACTGCTAATATCAATTTTCCCTATTACTTCATCCTTGGAATATCCAAATATTCTCTCATCCCCTTGATTAAAAACCATTATTTTTCCCTGTTTATCAGTGCCGATTATACCGTCGATGGAATGTTGGATCAGATTGTCTTCAAACTCATACCTCCGCCTTAACTCCTCTGTGGCTTGCTTTACCTTATCTTCCAGGTTCTCAGTATACTTCTTGAGCATTCTCCTTAAACGAAGTCTTTCTTTTGCCCGTTTTAAGGCAACTGTCAGGGCTTCGTCCACAATAGGCTTGGTGACAAAATCAGAGGCCTCGAGTTGAAGAGATTGGATAGCCACATCCATATCGCCATGCCCGGTAACCACTATCACCTCAGTTTCAGGGCTTATTTCTTTAATCCTTTTCAATACCTCGATGCCATCCATGCCAGGCATCTTTATATCAGTTAAGACAATTGGGGGGTCTTCTTTCTCAAATAACTCAAGGCCGCTTTTGCCATCCTCTGCTGTAAGTACCTCGTAGCCGTCACTTCTCAGCGACATTCCAACAATCTTCCTTGCCGCCTCTTCATCATCAATAAGTAAAAGCTTCAATAGATTTCCCTTATTGTCAGAACATTATTTAAGCGTTTTCTGATAATTCTTCTGCCGATTTTTAAAAATCCAAATTGCAAACTCGTTTTATCTTAAGCAAATTTCTACTTACCAATTTAAAGTTTAAAGCCGTGAACAGATAACCATTATTTAGCATTTGAACATGGAGGAAATTTCAACAGAAATGTTGTACCAGTTCCCACCTCTGTTTTTACATCTATGGTTCCCCCATAATCTTTGACAATTCCATAGCTGATAGACAGGCCTAATCCCGTTCCCACTCCAACCTTTTTAGTAGTAAAGAACGGTTCGAATATTTTATCCAGTATATGTTCTGGGATACCAATTCCTGTATCAGACACAGAAATAGCGGCCTGCCCTTTGTCTGGAAATGACTTTATTGTTACTTTGCCGCCTGATTCACCTTTTTCTTCAATGGCCTGCCGGGCATTGACAACTAGGTTCAAAAGGACTTGCTCCAACTTATTACTATCTGCCATTATATGAGGCAGGTTATCATCCAGATCCATTTCCACCTCTATATTGCGTACTTTAAACTGTTGTCCCAATATTCCAAAGATATTTCGGATAGGCTCATTCACATCAAGCTCTGTCGTTTCGACACCAATCCTTGAAAAGTCCCGCATATGATTTATGATTGACGATGCCCTGTCCACCTGACCAACAATTTCTTTAACCACATTTTTTAATTCTTCATCCTGAATTTCTTTACCCTTGTCGATCATCTTTGACAGAAACGTAGCACCCATTCTAATAACACTTAGCGGTTGATTTAACTCGTGGGCTATGCCTGATGCCATTTCGCCCAAGGTGGACATCTTGCTGGCCTGGATTAATTGGGTTTTTTGTTCTAATTTTTTTATCTCTTTTTCAGAGATGTCCAGTTTAGATACCATATGCTTGAAGGAATCCGCCAACTGGATCATCTCGTCACCAACATGAGTTCTATACACTTTGCATGTACGACATTCATCCAGTTTCTCTGGAAAGCTTCCTGACGGCTGACCAAAACAGAGTGTCCCGTCAACGTACCAGCACATTGTATTGGTTTTTCCATATGCAGGGCACTCGGTTTTTGTGCATTTTTCTATCTCCCAGCACTTGACCTGTCTGCCAAAATCAAACCCTGCTTTCCCGCGGCTGATTTCATCGGTTAATCGTGTAAGGGAAGAGAGGGGTTTGGTAACGAATTTAGATAAGAAAATGAATAAAAAAATACCCACGATAATAACAGAAGCCAGGCCCCAGATAACCTCTCTGTTACGCATTTCCGTTACTCGTTCCTCTACCGGGTCCCAGCTAATTCCTACGGTTAAAATCCCCAATATTTCATTTTCACTTCCATGGCATTTATAGCAGGTTTCCTCATTCGGGATAGGCATGGCATGGAGAAGTATTTTTTCTTCCCCGTAAACCTCCAGGTCTTTAACCAGGGAACCCGTGTCTAATGCCTCTTCGGTGGCCAGTGAATAGTCAGGCTTTTTTATATTGTCTGGTAATCCACTGTATTGGATTATGCCTGTAAGATCGCAAAGATTTACAACTCTCAAGTCCCTTAATTTATACAAGCTTTCCAGAATCGCCTGCACGTCCTCCATGTCTCCGTCGAGCATGGGGTACTCAATACTCCTCATTACAGTGTTACTGATCTCATATGCCCTTTCTTCCTGCTTTTCGAGATGATATTTAATTCGCGTCACCATGTCGTAGTAAGTTAGAATACCTATTACAGTGATTAAAATTAAACTCATACCCATTATCACCTTTTGTGTGACACTGGTTATGTGGAGCCTTCCCCATAATCTATCCAAAAGAGGTATCATTTCATTTGTACCTTAATTCCCCCGGGATCATATGTTATATAAGGTTCAGCGTTAATATCCCGGATGCCGGTGTCCGCTATGACAGCTTGTGCAGATATTCTTTGGAATGCTCAATGTCTTTTGATGTTCCAGCCTGGTTGGGGCCTTTAGATGTAAGCTGGCCGGACCATGGCAACTTTCACACTGTTTGTTGATCATATGCGGAGTTTTTTCCACATTAACAAATCCTCCTGTTTTCCCAAAGCCAGTCGTATGACAGGGCAGGCAGTTAGGATCATGATCTTTTTTTCTCATCTGTAAAACTCTAAAATTTTTTGAGTATTTCCAGGAGCGATAGCTTTCTACGTGTTCTGGATGGCATTCTTTGCACTTATCCATTCCAACATAGTAGGCCTTCTCTTTTTCAGCTAGAAGATGCGGTGTGTTAAAGGCAAAGAAAGATAACGCAAGAAGCCATGTGGGCATGGTGATAAATAATTTTTTCATTCTCATCTTCAAGCTCCTTTGGCAAGAATCCACATCGAAGATCTGAAAACAAATAATGTTTTATCGTATTGTGTGAGGTGTGATGGGTAAATTTTATATACGCTATATCCATTCCAAATATTTTACTATAGCAATGCCTCCGGATTAATAAAAGGGAATTTGTCCTACCAACGAAGGACATTTTCATTCGTTATTGCCTGTGGGAATTTACCCATTACCTGAAAGCGCCCGAGAATATTCCTCAGGCACTTTTGTTGGCAGTCGAACTAACACTGTTGTCCCTTTCCCGAACTCTGACTCCACTGAGACCTCGCCGCCATGATCGCGAATGATCTTTTGCGTAACCAGAAGACCAAGGCCTATGCCACGTCCTGCTTTTGTAGTAAAAAATTTATGAAAGAGATGTGACTTTATCTCATCTGTCATCCCGCATCCGTTGTCAGTAACTTCAATAAGAATGATCTCGCCGTAGTCGACATCCCTTTCCACCCTGGTAATAACCGTCACCTTCCATTTTTTTGATGTATCTGCGTCATAGATGCATGCGTCAATGGCGTTCGAGACCAGATGTCCTATCATCCGCTGTATACTGTCCAGTTCGATGTAGACCTCGGTACGATTTGGATATAGGACCTTATCCAACCTGATTTGGTTATCATCGGCATATTTCTTAAAAGCCCTCACCACATCGGATACAATATCATTAAGTATGCACGGCGTTAGTTGAGGTTCCGTCTGTCTCGCATATCTTAATAGGTCCAGGACGAGATCCGAGACCCTCTCCAGGTTGCGCTGGAACATGGACCAACCTTCCTGTATCATATTGGGTTTTTCTTTGGCCATGCCTGTGTGGACCATATACATGCCGCCGCCCAGGCCGGTCGAGATATTCTTTATACAATGGGCCAAGCTGGCCACAGTCTCCCCTATAGAGGCAAGTCGCTCGGCTTTTATCATTTCTGCCTGGGCCTTTTGAAGGGCGCGTTTATACTGTTCTGTCTTGTGCTCCAGATTCTGGGTATAATTTCGTAATTGCTCGCTCATGGCTATTTTTTTCCATGCCCTTTCGATTGAAACCATCAGGACTTCATCCTTGAGCGGCTTAGTTACGAAATCAGAGGCCCCATACTTGAGTGCTGCCACAGCTGTGTCCATGTCACCGTGGCCGGTGATAACGATGACTTCTACCTGGTCGTCGACTTTTTTGATCCTTTTCAGTACCTCTATACCGTCAATTCCAGGCATCTTGATATCGGTCAAGACGAGCTTGGGGCGTTGTTTCTCAAAAATTTCCAGAGCCTTTTCGCCATTTTCGGCAGTCAGCACTTCATACCCTTCACTGGTCAGGGAGAGATCCAGTATCTCCAGGATGGGCCGTTCGTCGTCAATAATCAATACTTTCTTCATTCGGATTTCCTCTATTCTTCAGAGGTAGGAAATCGAATCCTAAACGTGGTACCGACGTCCGGGATCGATTCAACGTCAATTCCGCCTTTAAAATCACTTATGAGGCCATAGGTAATGGACAAACCCAGGCCAGTCCCCTTTCCTACATCTTTTGTCGTAAAGAAGGGCTCAAATATCTTTTCCCTGATTTGTTCCGACATGCCCTCACCCGTGTCAGAGACCTCAGCCACAACCAAATCTCCTTCAAGATAAGTGGTAATGGTGATCTTCCTGATATCCTTCGGCCCTTTTTCTTTCAATGCATCCCTGGCATTAGCCACCAGGTTTAAAAAAATCTGCTCCAGCCGGTTCCTGTCGGCTATGATTTTGGGAATGGCATTATCTGTCTCCAGATTAACCTCTATATTCTGCAGTTTGAGCTGTTCGCCCATGATCGTAAACACATTTCTGATAGGTTGGTTCAGATCAACCGGGTAAACCCTGAAATCACCCTTCCGGCCGAACTCGCGCAAATGGTTGATTATATTTGTGGCCCTTTCCACCTGCTCATTTATGTTACGGCTCACTGTCAATAGCTGTTCGTCTGAAATCTCCTGCCCGCGCCTTATCATCTTGGTAATAAAATCGGCTCCTATGCGCATCACATTCAGGGGCTGATTAAGCTCATGGGCTATACCGGTCGCCATTTCGCCGAGGGTTGCCATCTTGCTGGCCTGAACCAGTTGGGCCTGCCGTTCAAGGCCGAGAGTAATATCTACAGTCCTGACAATCAGGGACAGACCAAGAGATCCAAGCTGTCTTTCCCGGAATTTCCCGACCCGGGCATGAAGATCAATGTAGAAATCAACGCCATCTTTCTTCCTGGCCCACAGCTTAGGTACAAACACATAATCTCCCTCTTCCGTGAGGCGGCCAAGCTCTTTGCTGAGCCGCGGCACATCCTCCTTATCTAATAGATCAAAAAGGGACATTTCCATCAACTCTTCCCGGTCATATTCATATACTTTGGTGGCGGCTTTGTTCAAGTCCAGGATCCTGGCTGAATCCATTTCGACCATAAACAGGCAGTTTGGGTCGTAGTTAAACAGGACGCGATATTTTTCTTCCGAAACCTTTAATCCCTTTTCGAACTGTTTTTTTTCTTCTATCTCGCGCCGCAGTTGCTCATTTACTGCCGTTAATTCGACAGTACGCTCTTTGACGCGTTGCTCCAGCTCATCGCGAACCTTTTTAAGCATCTCCTGTGATTGCTTGCGCGCGGTGATATCTCTTAAAGTGTGGATACTGCCCGCCGGATTCCCGCCCCGATCCAAATAGATAGCCGTGCTTATACTGACGTCAATAATATTTCCTCCTTTGGTATATCGACGGCTTTCTATAGCAGAGAAATCTTCTCCTGCCAGCACCTTATCAATCATCATTTGGGTCTCAGGCCAGTTCTCATCCGGTATGTAAAGTAATTTCTTTCCCTTAAGCTCGTCTGATACCCACCCGAAAATTCGTGTGAACGCCGAATTTATGTAAGTAACCTTACCCTTCATATCATAGACAACAACAGGGTCGGGAGACGCGTCCAGAACTGTACGATATCTCTCTTTGCTCTCTTTGATTGCTTCCTCTGCCTGTTTTCCGTCGGCAAGTCTTTCTTCTTCAATCTCAAAGACATCCCAGAAGACCCGTGCCGCGACGTGGTCCATCAGCCGAATATGCTCTGGCTTACTGCGGGAAATTTCATTGGCCACATCATCACGGCCAGTCAATTCGAGGATCATGTTGAGATCCTTGAGCTTGTATAGATCACGGTAGTCCATTGTCGTATATATACCGTTTTTCTGGGCATAGCGATAACCAGGGGCCTCTGGATTGATATCTGCGACAGCTATGATTTCCATGTGAAGCTGGCGCAGCGTTTCAGCAAATATCATATCCATAATCGCCCTGCACCCAATACCACCACCCACAATTGCGACCTTAAGTCCTTTATGCCTTTTCATCATTCACTCTCTCAGAAGCTTACTGAATTTCTTTTGGCATATGCCGAGGGAGTCTAACGAAAAAGGTAATCACTTGGCCCGATTTTGATTTCACTGATATATTCACACCTTGCTCATGAATGAACTTTTGCATAATCAGAAGACCGTACCGTAATCAAGCCTTGCTTTGGTAGAGTTAGTATATTATATCTTAATTTGGGTTTTTGTTAAATTAAAGCAGAGCACACTGGGAAAAAACTTCACTTATCGCCATTTTGTCTTTCAAGACGGAACATTCTGTGCTATGTATTTGTTCAGATTAAGAAACAGGTTTATTTAAGGGCTTTCTCAGTAATTACAGGAGTAAAGAAGGAAATGGCAAAAAAGATACTTATAGTGGACGATGAGCCTGATATTATAACCTATATCAGTGCAGTTCTTGAAGAGAACGGTTATTCAAGCATAAGTGCCAGTAATGGGATGGAGGGGTTGGAACTGTTGCGCAAGGAGAAGCCTGATCTAGTTTTACTCGACCTGATGATGCCCAAAAAAAGTGGCATTGCCATGTTTCAGGAGTTGAGAAAGGATCCTGAGATGAGCAATACCCCTGTGATCGTGCAGACCGGGGTCTCTGAGGTTACAGGAGTCGATTTCAGAAACTTCATGTTTAAACAACCGCTTCGGGATGAAAAGAAATTTGTCGAGAGCACAGGATTGACAAAATATACTATTCCAGACGGCTATATTGAAAAACCAATTGATCCTGATGAGTTGATTGAAGAGGTTAAGAAGGCATTAAAAGAGACATAAACTTGAAGTGCCCCTTAGATCCAGCCCTTACGTAAATTCTCTGCTTCTATTCAAATCTACAAACGGCTTTCTTGAACAATGGATTGAGACAATCCTGGAAGGTCGTCTCAATCCATATTGATTTATCCCAAATAATTTCCTTCTCTATCTGGCAATGCAAAATACAGTTATTAGTATATTGCTTGGTGTGATTTTGAATAATTTTACGGTCAATCCACTCACAATAATGCGCTTAGGCTCCAAAGGCACTTTTTTAAGAAGATCTTGCCTATGAAACGCATTTCTGCCGGTAATAAGGGTAAATCTTTCCTCTCCAGATGGACCGTATTCGGCATTTTGTCTCCTAAAGTGTAAAGTGTCTTCAGGTAAGAGCTATCTGTGCCCTTTCTTTGGAGCTGCCGTTGATATGTACACCCCTCTCCGTTTAGATGCAAATTGTATTGATGAGATGAACAAGCTCAGAGATATCTTGTTCATCAGGATGTCCTTTTGCCGCCGGCGCATCAGCGAACCAGCCGGGCTTTTTATCCTGTGCGGCGAGCTTTTCCATCATCTCCGGAGAAATCTCTCCCTGACAGCCGAATGTACCGACGATACGCCCTTTGCTGGTTAACTCTTTTGCGATTTTCATGGCATTTCTGATAGGTTCGGAGTCTCTTGCCGAGGCATGGGTAGCAAACAAAAAGACCTGTTGGCCGTCCCTGATTTGGGGCAGGAATTCCATGGTAGCAGGATCCGGCTTACCATCTTTGACCCAGAAACCCACGGCAATAAAATCATAGTCATCCGGATTTGGTTTTTCGTTAATTGATTTCAATTCCTTGGTATAACGAAGGGCTTCATAAATTGCTTCAGCTAATTTCAACGTGTTTTTTGTCTTAGTCGAATAAACTACCAATGCGTTCATAATGTTTGCTCCTTTTCCCGTTCACCTTCAGGTCAGCTCTCAGCCTACGTTCTATGTCTGCCTTTACACAGTACGCAGACACACTTCAATATCCTTAATTTTATGTATGCAGGACATATCCTTCCCTGGTTTTATCCTAACCCCTGTTCCTTTCAGGATTCAAGAATCATGGTTTAGATTTTCAGTAAACCAGTTAACCCTGAATCTTTAGACGGTTAATAACTTTTATACATCACATATTATTTTGATCATGTCAAATTAGATTTTGTTTTTTCCAAAAACTTTTGGCCGATCCGGACGTCACCATAGCCTTTCGGAGGTTTGCCTGGAAAGAGATTGGAATATGATTTTATAGCCGGTAGCTCAATTATTACTTTTCTATTATGATGATTTCAAAGCCACTTGCAGGTACGATGGAAAAGATATGTGGCTAGTTATGTGATGGTGCTTATGTCTTCAAATCAAGATATGATACTTTGCGGTCGAATTGAGCGGGTTACCTATGCTTCTCCGGATACGGGGTTTGCCGTTCTCAAGGTGCATCCTTCCAGAGGGGCAAGATTTACTGCCGTAGGCCATGTGCCGGAGCTCTTGAATCAGGCGGGTCTGGAAGGCACGGAATTTCAGTTTTCCGGGTCCTGGGCCGTCACTAAATACGGGAGGCAGTTTGTGTTTTCGAGCTGTAATCTCATGGGAAGCGAGCTGCTTTTCTTTTTATCCAAGGTAGTGAAGGGTTTAGGGGAGAAGCTCGCGCTCCAGCTATTGGAACATTACGGCGAAGGAAAGCTCTTGCATATACTGGAGTATCAGCCGGAGGAACTTCTCGAGGTCAAGGGGATAAAGCAGAAGCGTCTTGCCCTTATTAAACGAAGCTGGCACAAGCACAGGAATTTAAGGGCATTGTCAGATTATCTGACAGGACACGGCGGCAAGATAACACCTAATCTTTTGATAAGGATATATAATCACTTTGGCGATCAGGCACTTGAGACGGTACAGAGGGATCCTTACAGCTTAACCGAAGTCCGGGGCATAGGTTTTAAGACGGCAGACAGAATAGCCCTTGGCCTGGGAATTATGCCTGAGTCGCCTGAAAGGGTCCGGGCGGCTGTAACCCATGTACTTATCGAGACTGCAGAGACCGAAGGCCATTCTTATCTTTCTGACAGGACCTTTGTCCTTGCAGTAAAAGAAGTGCTTTCAACGGACGGGAAAGCTCCGGGTGAATCTCTTATAATGGGCGTGTTAAAACCAATGATCCTTGACGGCACCATAGTCAGGGACGACAAGGGGAAAATAGGTCTTTCAGCTTACCGCTATATGGAAGACTGGCTCAGAGACTTTTTTGTTGCAAGATCAAAGGCCTGCAAAAGGCCGACCATTTCTGCTGATGTGGTGAAGGAATTCCTTGATCAATACGAAAGTGCCGCGTGTATTGAATTTGCCAGTGAGCAGAGAGAGATAGTATTACGGGTAGCCACCGACCCCATAATGGCCTTCGGTCTTGCCGGTTATGCGGGCACTGGAAAGACCACGGTCTGCCGGGTGGTGCTGGATCTGCTCTCAAGGCACTATGCCGGCCGGGAGGATATAGTATGCTGCGCCTTTACCGGCATGGCTTCAGCCAGGCTCCGCAAGACCACAGGATACAATGCCATGACGATTCACAGCCTGCTCAAGTACAAAGGCGAAGGCGGATTTGAGCACGGGCCGGAGAATCCATTGCCCTACAAGGTGGTTATTATGGATGAGGCATCCATGGTAAGCCTGCCTCTTTTCTATCGTCTTGCCAAGGCACTGAAGCCGGCAACCTTGTTGTTGATGGTGGGGGACCCGGCACAGCTGCCTCCGATAGGAGCAGGGAACGTCTTTGGAGACATATTGGCCGCAGGGCTTGTATCCGCAGTGCACCTTATCCGGATTTACCGACAGAGTGAGGGCAGTGTGCTTACCCTTTTTGCCAACGACATCCGTCAGGGAAAGATGCCCGAAGAAGTTGAGGCCCCTGGTTGGCGTGATTTTGCATTTGAAAAGGTGGAACCTCATAATATCTACGCACTTAAAAGAGACCGGACGGAAAGAGAATTAAAACTCCTGAGGGAAGAAAACAACCAGGCTATTCTTGATCGCATCCTTTGTCTTGCCAGGGAATATAAGGGACGTCTCAACCACCCTGTATGGGACTTTCAGGTATTGACCCCAATGAGAATAGGCCAATTGGGTACAGAGATATTAAATACAAACCTTCAGGATATCCTTAATCATGGAAGCGTCGGGGTGACAAAGTCCGGTATAACAATTCGAGAAGGTGACAAGGTGGTTCACCTGCAAAACAGGGATATGCAGGTAATGCCTTGGGCCAAGTTTATAGGACAGGCGAAAAATTTCGAATCTGAAGGCTTTAGAAGGGTATTCAACGGGCACATCGGTCTTATCTCAAAGATTGATCCTGAGACGGAGCAGTTTTATGTTGTATATCCGGAAAGGATTGTTGTGGCATACTATTTTGATCATCTGGGGGATATCATAGAACTGGCGTACGCACTTACAGTCCATAAGGCGCAGGGAAGTCAGTATCGTATTGTGGTCATTCCGCTTACCAATTCACACTTCATAATGCTCAATAACAAATGGTTCTATACCGCTATAACTAGGGCTGAAGAAAAGGTATACCTGGTCGGCCAGAGTTATGCCTTAAGACGGGCCTGCACAAACGTGGAGGGAGTCAGGCGACAGACTTGGCTGGGGTTGCATTAAATCCGGACAAATCTCCTATTCATCAATTCTTCTCTCACGGCCCCCACAAGGTAAAGCGAGCCCGCCACGCAGAGCATATCCCCGGAACCGCAGTTTGAAAGGGTTTTATTCAAGGCCTTTTGCCAATCTTTTTCCATAGTCACATCTTTTGGGATGTCATTCGCGTCCCAGCTTTCTGTCGTGACCGGCACTCTGGGGCCCGGGGGTTCCGTGATGATGATTCGTCTGAACAGATATGCTATGTGCATCAGCATGGATACAAAGTCCTTATCTCCTCCTTCATTCGAACAGGCCCACAGAAGACTATGGAAGCAACCGTCTTTATCTGATGTTGTATTTAACCGGACAAGCAGGTCTTTGAGCACACGTATGCCCCCTAAATTATGGGCTCCATCAAGCAGCACCCTGCAACTTCCACTCAGCAGTTCCCCGCGCCCCGGCCAATAGACGCTTCGGCATCCATTTCTGACTGCTGTATCAGTAATTCTGAATCCCTGCCCTATTAACCTTTCACAGGCCGCTATGGCAAGACCGGCGTTTATGGCCTGGTGCGTTCCTATGAGGCCAAGATCCAATCCTTTGATATTTAGAAATTCTCCTTCATAATCTATTTTTGAATTTCCATGCCCTTTTACATCGAAGTCGCGGCCAAGCTCCCAAAACGGCGCATTCAGCTCAATACATCTGTCCAATATTACAGCTAGAGCAGGCTGTTCTCTGACACCCGTGATCAAGGGCACGCCCTCTTTAATTATGCCTGCCTTTTCCCTGGCTATTTCGGAGATACTGCTACCCAGAAAGGCTTGGTGCTCCAAGGAGATATTGGTAATAATAGAGACCAGGGGAGTAAGTATGTTAGTGGCATCCAACCTGCCGCCAAGACCAGTCTCAAAAGTTGCCAGTTCAATATCCTGTTCCGCAAACCAGGCCATCGCTATTACAGTGGTGAACTCGAAATAGCTGAGATCATAGCCTTTTTCTAAAAAATCTTTAATTCTCCAGATCTGCTCTTCCAGTTCCTCTTCGGAAATCATTGCGTTCCCTATCTTGAATCTTTCTCTGAGGGATAATAGATGTGGCGAGGTATAGAGACCTGTCTTATATTCCGCCGCATGCAAAATACTTGCAATAATAGCGCTTACAGAGCCTTTTCCATTGGTACCGGCTACATGAAGACACGGATAGTTTTTTTCCGGATTACCAAATGCATTCAATATGCGGATCATTCGGTCAAGGCCCAGACGAAAACCATGGAACTGAAATCCATCCAGATAGCTTAGAGCAGCTTTTAAATTATATTTGTCTAAAGGCATGACTTAAGTGTAACATTAATTTCGAGTACCACATTAACATCAGGCATTTATTAAGTCAGCACCCAAATTAAATGATTTATCTGTGTATTAATATATTTCTAATTTGCCTTCTTTCTGCATGTCAACCTCCTTTTATGGATTCATCTCTTGGCGTATCGGGCTGTAGACGATGCCACAGCGTTGAATTGGACCCTGCCCATGATATCGGCTGCATTGCCTGTCATCAAGGGAGACCCGAAGGCTATACCCGTGCTCAGGCCCATGATGGCTTGGTTCCGATGCCGGCCCATCCGACCTATATGGCACGCACTTGTGGAAGATGTCATGCCGGGGATGTGATAATTGCCGATTCCTCCAGCCATTTTACCCTGTCAGGTATGATAGGAGCGGTTTGGTCTGCTTTTTTCCCTGACGAGCAGGTACCGACTCTGCTGGAATTACCCATAGAAGAACCTCCTTGTACAGAAAGGGGACTTGTTTCGGATATGCTCAGGAGGAGATGCCTTCGTTGTCACGTTTATTACCAAGGCGATAATTATACCGGCACTACCCGCAATACCGGCTGTGCCGCATGTCATCTGAACATCAAGGCCGAAGGGCCCTTGGACCACAGGTTTCTCAGACAAGTCCCTGATATTAGGTGTCTTTCCTGCCACTATGGAAATTTCGTTGGTTGGGATTATTATGGACGGTTCGAGATGGATTATGAAGATGACTTTCGCGTACCCTTGGTTGAGGGTAATCACATTCAGAGGCCCTATGGTCTGGAGTGGCACGATATGGCCCCTGATGTGCACAGGGTGGCTGGTATGACATGCACCGACTGCCATTATCCAGGGCCTTGCACGCGCAGGGAACGAGATGTGACTTGTAAGGACTGTCACCTGGGAGATAAAACAGGATCTCATCCAGGACCACCCATGGACCGAAAACGTATTGGCCATAGGCCGGAAGACGTCGACCTGGTTGACTGCACTGTTTGCCATGCGGTATGGGCTGTCCAGGATCGAGGAAGGTCCGTGATCAGACAGGATTTTCCTGATTATGATGACTGGAGTTACTTAGCGATCCAGGGCAGCAGTGAGGTGGAGGCCGCTGTAAAGGCCTATGTTGATCTGCCGTATGAAGACTGGGTTGTACCCAGGATGCTTGACAAGATAACCGGCGAGTACCGGCAGGGTCTATGGTTTGAGAGTTTTACCGAAAGACGCTGGGGAGCTGTGGATTTGGCGGAAAATGACTATGGACGTCTCACTGTTGTTCGTCCTATCCTGGACCTTTCTCTGACTTATGTCGATTCCGTTGGTGTAGTGCGTTTTGATAATCTGCAGCCGAAGCCTATAAGTGACGGCCCGATCGCAGGGAATGCCCCCGGTACAGGCTCGCGTTTATGGCTTCCTTATTTTCCGCATACCATAGGTCCTGCCGATGCCTTCAGGACCATTTATGTGCGTTCTTGGTTAAATAAACAGTTTTTGAAATAGAATAATCCAACCTTATAATCAAACTATTGAATTAGTTTCGGTCCATGGCTAAAGTGAAATACTTACTTTTATGGAAAGGATGAACTCCATCATGCATATTGAAATAGAACTTTTGCCCGAATCAGAACGGAAAGATCTCCCCCCTTCTTCTAACTTGAGTTTCGGTAAACACCGTTCAGACCACATGTTTTTAATGGATTATAAGGCGGAGACCGGCTGGCATAATGCAAGGATAGTGCCCTATGCCGCCTTTTTTCTTGATCCCGCCTCAGCGTGTCTGCATTACGGCCAAGCCATATTTGAAGGACTCAAGGCCTATCGTGGTAAGGATGACCAGATCAGGCTGTTCAGGGCAGGGGAAAACATGGACCGCCTGAATCATTCTGCGTGGCGTATGTGTATGCCTCAGGTGGATAAGGATGAGCTCCTTCAAGCCATCAAGGCACTTATTCGGATTGATCGACGCTGGGTGCCTGAAGCCACCGGGACATCTCTTTATGTACGGCCGTTTATGATTGCTACCGAGGCCTTTTTGGGAGTTCGTCCTGCCAGAGAATATTTATTGTCAGTAATATTGAGCCCGGTAGGGGCATACTATGCCGAGGGTTTCAATCCTGTAAAGATCTTTGTGACGGACCAGTATGTGAGGGCGGTATCAGGTGGCGTAGGTGAGGCCAAGACCGCTGGAAATTATGCTGCAAGCCTTATGGCCTCTGAGAAAGCGCATGAACTTGGTTTTACCCAGGTACTATGGCTTGATGCGGCAAAGCGACATTATATAGAGGAAGTCGGGACAATGAACATATTCTTCCTTCTGGAAGATACCCTGGTCACACCTGAACTAAACGGGAGCATATTACCCGGCATTACCAGGGACTCGGTATTGTGTCTTGCTCGAGACTGGGGGCTTAAAGTCGAAGAGCGACCGATCAGCATTAACGAGGTCCTTGATAAGGCAAAGGACAAGGTCCTCAAGGAGTGCTTCGGAACCGGCACAGCCGCAGTCATTTCTCCAGTGGGGGCCTTGTATTATAAAGGCGAAAACTATCCCATTAACGGGGGCAAGACTGGAAATCTGGCCCAGAGGCTCTTTGATGAAATTACGGGTTTGCAGTATGGGAAGACCGAGGATGCCTACGGCTGGATTGATATAATTTAGACCCTTCGGCCTTTCTGGCGGTCTCTATATAGCCCTGCACCAGATCGTCCATGAGTTCCTGGACTGATACTATCTTGTTTACCCGCCATACGTTTGAGCCGCAAAAGACAAAACCTGAGCTAATATTTCCTCTCTGGGCATTTATAAGGGCCATGCCGATGCAATATGGTGTATCGGGATAATGGCAAGTTTTGATGCATTTGCATAGGCATTTACGAGGTTTCTTTGCCCCTGCCTCGGCCTTATCAATAAAACTGCCCTTCAGTGCCCTTCCAGGCATGCCAACCGGGCTTTTTATTATAGTGACATCTTCTTTTTTTGCCTTGATATAGGCCTGCTTAAACTTATCAGAGGCATCACATTCATGGGTGGCCACAAAACGCGTTCCCATTTGGACCCCTGCGGCCCCCATCTGGATAAATTTGTAGATATCCTCGCCTGTATATATCCCGCCAGCTGCGATTACGGGTATAGTCTGTCCGCTTTTTTGTTCAAAGGGTTTTACTGCATCAATGACCTGGGGTACGAGGTTTTCAATATAGTTTTCAGGGGAGTCGATTTCTTCTGCTCTAAATCCTAGATGTCCTCCTGCCTTAGGGCCTTCAACAACAATGGCATCAGGCAGATGAGAAAAGTGCAAAGCCCACCTGCGGCAGATAATTTCAGCCGCCCGACCTGAAGAAACAATCGGGGCAAGCTTTGTGTTGCAGCCTTCCGGTATAAGGCCAGGAAGCCCGAGTGGAAGCCCTGCTCCACTGATGATAAGATCCGCTCCTGCCTCTGCTGCAGTACGGACTGTCTCTTTATAGTCACTGAGGGCAACCATGATGTTTACACCAATTATGCCCTTGGGAGCTGCTTGCTTGGCTAGACGGATTTGCTTTTTAAGGGCTCGGTAGTTGGCAATTTGAGGGTCTTTGTGAAAGTCCTTTTCATCTATGCCGATAAGGACGGATGCTATAATGCCTATACCTCCGGCCCTGGCTACAGCAGAGGCCAACCCTGCCATAGACACACCAACCCCCATACCTCCCTGTATGATAGGAATGGGTGCGGTTAAATCACCTATAGTTAGAGGGGGTGGAAGATAAGTGTTAATCTCAGTCATAGTTACCTTTTTTAGTACCCTTGACAAAGGGCGTCAAGTGAATGAGATTCTGTTTATTAATTTATGTTTTCTTGACAATGCATAATACGCATGATATCGATATCGGCTGTCTGATTTGATTGGCCGATTTTTAAAGCGGGCCGTTAACTCAGTTGGCAGAGTATCTGCCTTTTAAGCAGAGAGTCGCTGGTTCGAATCCAGCACGGCCTACCAGAGTCCCCGTCGTCTAGTCAGGTCAAGGACACCGGCCTTTCACGCCG
>Ga0136651_10000468_pt1 | contig 22183 bp, 20 predicted proteins | sample Mar14236cmmetaG_FD_94867 | JGI IMG/M metagenome (GOLD analysis project Ga0136651, IMG submission 94867) | Marine hydrothermal vent microbial communities from Guaymas Basin, Gulf of California to study Microbial Dark Matter (Phase II) - Marker... ... | reverse complement strand
TATTAACGGATTTTAAAAATAGAAAATATTAAAATACTTTTGTATACCTACTTAATTACTAAAAAGTTGACTTTTTATGACGTTTTATGCTATATTCGCCAAATAAATTTAGACTCTGAGTAATCAATTTTTGGGATTTCTGCATTAACCATTAACCATTAAAAATTATGTTTAAACCGCTTGAAATGCAATATGTTTCCCTCAAGCTATTGACTGAGGATGTTCCCTTAGCGGCTGCTGTGTTAGCAAATTACGGTTTGTTTAATCCGGAAGCGACTGAGGCGGTTGCTGAACAATTGCCAACTCGTTTTGGAGAAGATTTTCGCAACCTTTTTAATCAAGCGCGTAGTCGTTTGGATAAAATTTTAGCTCGTATCTCTTTTGCGCCCCCGCCTGACACTGATTCTTATCGCGTCATTGATTTGATGGAATTAAAAAAAGTCAATAATCAGTTAGGTAAAATTTGGCTGCAATTATCTAAACTGGAAGAACAATTACACCACTTTAATGAACAAGGCATTGCTTTACAACAATTACTTGAAACCCTACAAACCTTTGTCTCCTTAGACTTAGATTTAAAATGCTTTCAAGAGCCTAAGCAATTTTTAAATCTACATATTGGCACCGTGCCGGTTGAAAATCTTGAGCATTTGATTGATGCCATTGCCATAGCAGAACATTTTATAGATATTTTCCATCGTGATGAACATACGGCGTATTTTGTCGTGGCAGGTCCTTTAGATCATCAAGATAAAGTCCATGCTATCCTAGAACATGCAGATTTTCAAGCACTGATTATTCCAACACAATTTCACAATCACCCTCAACAAGTCCATGCCGATTTAACCGCACAACTCGCACAATTACAAGAACAAACGGATGCGGTGACAGCCACTATAAAAGAATTGACTGAAGAAAAAAAGGCTATTTTAGATAACGCCTATCAAACGTTAAGTGCGGCTGCTGCCTACGCCCAATTAACGGAAACGTTAAGGGGGCAAGGACAACTTGCTTTAATTGAGGGCTGGATTCCCAGAATTGATTTGCCTAGGTTGGAAATTTCGCTCTTGGAAAAATTGAATTGCCCTTTTGTTCTGAATACTCGTCAACCTTCCCCATCAGAATATCCACAAGTACCTTCTTTGATACGCCATCATAAGCTATTCGCACCGTACATTGCATTAATCAAAAATTATGGCATACCTCGCTATGGTGAATTTGATCCGACATTTTTATTTGCTACCACATTTATACTAATGTTTGGTAGCATGTTTGGCGATGTGGGACATGGGGCATTGATTGCCTTCGCAGGTTGGTATTGGCGTGAAAAATTGAAAAGTTTTACCCCGTTTTTTATTATTGCCGGATTATCATCCATCTTTTTTGGCTTTTTATATGGGAGTATTTTTGGTTTTGAAGAAGTCTTACTGCCGGCTCTGTGGCTTTCACCCATTCACCACCCCATCTTAATGCTAACTATTGCCCTATACTGGGGCATGAGTTTTATTTTAATGGCAACCATTATTACCATTGTGAATCGGTGGCGAGAAAGAAATTATGCTGCTGCCCTGTTTAACCATACCGGCGTTGTAGGTATATTTTTATATTTAGGGGGATTTTATGCCATCTATCAATGGATGACAACGGGTACTTTTGATAACAATCAACAACTGGTAGTATTACTTCCTCTATTTATCATTTTCGCTTATAAATGGTATGAAAATCGACTCCCGTTAACTGAACGTTTCATAGTCACTTTAATTGAAGGGTTAGAATCCATCCTTAATTACCTGGCAAACACGCTATCATTTTTACGTGTAGCGGCATTCAGTCTTAATCATGCAGCCTTAGCAATTGCAGTGTTTACCTTAGCAAATATGATGGAAAGCCCTGCTAATTGGCTAGTCATTATTTTAGGTAACCTTTTTATTATCATATTAGAAGGGGCAATTGTAACTATCCAAATTTTGCGTTTAGAATATTATGAAGGTTTTTCGCGGTTTTTTAGTGGAGATGGACGCGCCTTTCGCCCTTTAATAATGGGCATTAATAAAGTACAACGAATTTCAGAATAGTGGGAAACAATAAAAGTTTAAATTGTGCCCGATAAAAATACCCTTTTTTGAAAAAATGCTATTTTTTTTATTATTTTTGGTGCCTCTAAATATTATAATTAACTGATAATTATATTTTAATTATATAATCCACAATTCGTAATTCACCATTCACAATTATATATAAATGTATCATCAAATTTTGCAGATACTCGCTGATGGGTGTCAATATACAACTGAACAATTGATTAAACAATTGACACTAAGTGCGATAGAGTTAGAACAAGCGATCAAAACCTTAATGGCTTATGGCATTAGGTTACATTCACCAACAGCTAACACCTACCAATTAGCTGAACCGGTAGAATTATTAGATCGCACGACTATTTTAAGCGCACTCCCAGTTGTCACCAGGCAACGATTGAAACGATTGGAAATTCATTCCGTCTTAGATTCGACTAATCATTATGCACTAACACAATATTTTGATGCGGTGCCTTATGCCTGTTTAGCGGAATATCAAACAGCAGGGCGTGGGCGACAAGGGCGGCAATGGATTTCACCTTATGCCAGTGGGCTATGCTTGTCTTTTAAACAACATTATGCTACCCTAGATAAACCCTTATCAGCTTTGAATATTGCCCTGGCAGTGACTGTGGTACGGGTATTACTGATGTTAGGAGCGACTGACATAGGCATTAAGTGGCCTAATGATATTTTATGGCAGGGTCGCAAAGTAGCCGGTCTATTATTAGAAAGTCGTTGTGGAAATGGATGCGATATTGTCTATGGTATAGGCATTAATGTTAAACTATTCGATACCAAAACTATCAATCAACCCTGGATAGATTTATATACAATATTGGAACATTCGTCTATTTCACGCAATACGTTAGCAGCAAAATTAATTGATCAATGTCTGCAAACTTTGTTAATCTATCCACAGGTAGGATTAACGGCTTTTCGAGATGATTGGTATCATTTTGATCTGAGTTATGGGCAACGGGTGACATTAGAAATCCCGCTTCGTTTAAAAAAGAGGGATTTAAATTCCATTATTAAAAATAAGGAATATGTAAAAGGTACGGCTTGTGGGATTGATGAGCAAGGTGCTTTATTATTACAAGTCGGTCATCAAACACGACGTTATGTTTATGGTGAGGTGAGTTTGCGCTTATGATGCTATTGGTTGATATGGGCAATAGTTCAATAAAATGGGCTGTTTTTGATCAAGATAGTTTAGGATCCCAAAAACGCCTATCGTATCAGGATGATAAATTAAATAACCTATTGACACAAGCGTGGCTAATGCTTAATATACCATCAAGTGTTTGGGTATCCAACGTGGCGGGACCACAAAAGGCGGAAATTCTTTCCCACTGGGTTAAATCCCATTGGGGACTGAAACCCACCTTTCTAAAAACAGCCCGTGCAGAATGTGGGGTCAAAAATGGTTATCAAAATCCTGAACAGCTAGGTATTGATCGCTGGTTAGCTTTAATTGGTGGCTACCAATTGGAAACAGGTCCCCTTTGTGTGGTTGATTGTGGAACGGCGGTGACATTGGATGTGCTATCAGCTGATGGTTATCATCAAGGTGGGCTTATTCTGCCAGGGGTGATGACGATGTATAATGCCTTGAAAAGGGATACGTATGCGTTAGAGCCAAAGTTGACAGGTTTTGAAAACCTGTCAGGGAAATTATTTTTAGCACACGATACACAAACGGGTATCACTTTGGGTACTTTATATGCCATCATAGGTTTATTAGAATACGTCATAAATACTTTGGAAAAATCAGGAAAAAAGGTTATATTGATACTCACAGGTGGTAGTGCTTATGCACTGGAGCCATTATTGCGAAGGCCCTATCGGCTGCAATCTGATTTGGTGCTACAGGGCTTATCGGTCGTGGTAAAACAATCGTTATGAGAACTTTGGCTTTATTACTATTATTATTAAATATGGGCGGTTTGATTTGGCAACTTGGGTTGTTACCGATGCTACCATGGCAACCGGAGCAATTTAATCATGTCATTGAGTACTCTAATTCGGACGCAAATGATTTGCCACGATTGGTTTTACTCAATGAACATCAGTCTAATATTGCTGATGCCGAAAATGACCAGGCAACGGTGGCATTAACCCGGCTACCTGCCTCTGGTGGTACAACATCCTCCCCAACTTTTTCAACAAGTATAAACGATATTCAAGCTAAAAAATCCCCCCTGACACCAATACAGGCAATTAATCATTCAACAAAACCGGTAGGAGAAAACCAAGCCACATCGAAAAATACAACCGTGTCATCAACTTTACAACAGGCGGCTGGTTTACCTTTATCTCATTTTGATAAATCAAAGGATAAAGAAATAGCGGTTGCATCAACTACAGAGTTAAAGCAAACTAAAAAATCTCTGGCTTGTTTTCAAATTGGAGCCTATTCTTACTTAAAAGCGACTCAAAAAATCGCTAACTGGCTAAAAAAACAAAAAAATGTCAGTGTAAAGCTACAAAATCGTCAAACGCAAGTGTTAAAATCGACTTGGGTGTATTTGCCATCCTTTGAAAGTCGAACTGCCGCCCGCCGTAATCAACAACGTCTCAATCAACAGGGTATAAAAGATCATGCGATTGTTACAAAAGGCAGATTTAATAACGCTATTTCATTGGGTCTTTATCATCAATCCTTTTATGCTAAACAACGTCTTGAAAAATTAATAGCTTTAGGATACAAAAATGTTAAGAGCCAAAAACGTTATAAAAGTCAGACAAAATACTGGTTAAATGTTAAAATACATTCCGATCAAAGTCAGTTACTCAATACCTTTAAGAAAAAGTTTAAAGGCTCTGAACTTGAATCGGTAACTTGTGAATGAATGACTTTAAATTAATCGCCAATGACTCATAAAGCTTCCCAATTGGCAAAGACAACTGACTATTTTTTTTCATTTTAATTGACGAATAACTATTCTATTCAATCACCCACCGGATAAACAATTGATGGGTTTAATTTTATGACTGATAAAATGCCAACTATTATGGTCGTAGACGACAGTACAACTTCAATTTCTGTGTATCAGTTCAGCGTTGAAGCATTGGCTGTTAATTTTATTGGGTTCAAATCTTCAGCAGAAGCACTCCCTTATTTGCAAGAACATCAACCAGATTTGTTGTTTTTAGACATCATTATGCCTGGGATGGATGGACTGAGCTTACTAAGAGAATTACGGAATCTTGCCCATCAAAAAGATACGCCTGTTATTATGGTGACTTCTAAAGATTATGCACAAGATCGCCAAGTTGCAAAACAATTAGGTGCTATCGATTTTCTGATAAAGCCATTACGTTTTAAAGAAATTCGTGATCTCGTTTGTAAATATGTTGATATTCAACCGAAATGATCAGGCTAAAGACTTATATCCATTACTGCTAGGATTGAAAATGTATTTACTCACATCTGGCGTTAAGGTGATTTCTTATAAAAATTATCATATCAAGCGTGTAAGAAATACTATTTTTTGAAAAATAGTATTTCTTTAAAACGGGTATATTCTTTCAAAGAATCCACCTAAATTCGATAACTAATAAAAAACGAATCTTGCATGAATTATGAGTGCTAACACATTGAATTATATACGCTTCTGGGGTGTTCGTGGTTCTTACCCAGCCCCGTTTGGAAGCCACATGCGCGTGGGAGGCAATACCTCATGTGTTGAATTGCGAGTAGATAATCATCTACTGATTTGTGATGGTGGCTCCGGGATTATTCCACTTGGGCAAGCATTGATGGCACAACAGGACATCAAAGAACTGACGATTATTTTGACCCATTACCATTGGGATCATATTTCTGGCTTACCTTTTTTTGTACCTGCGTTTATACCGGGGTGGAAGATTAATATTTATGGACCAGGCGAAAGTCAACAAGAAATAGAAAAACGCATTTCGGGACAAATGATTGATCCCTATTTCCCTGTTGAAGTTGAAACTTGGATGGCCGATATTCGTTATTTGAAGGCGAACTATAGTCAACTAGAATATGGGCCGTTTAAGATAGAAACGTTTAATGTACACCATCCAGGTAGTACATTTGGCTACCGTATTCAGGTACATGATAAAACAATTGTGTATGCTTCCGACAATGAACTTAAGTTTATAGATCAGACTATCGCTGATCGCGAAAAAGATATGTCAGATGAAGAATTACAACTCGTAAAAGCCATGCAGGCGGAGGAATTGGCTAACGCGGTGGAAAGCATTAGGGATGCTCATGTTTTTATCCATGATGCACAGTATACACCCGATGATTATGCCAAGAAACGAGGGTGGGGACACTCTTGTTATATTGACACGGCTAATTTTGCCGCTGATGCAAATGTTAAGCAGTTGTATTTATTCCATGTTGATCCTAACTATGATGATATCAAGATAGAAGAACTACACCGATCTGCTGTCAAACTGATTCTTGAACGTAATTCCAATATGGATTGTCATATTGCACGAGAGGGTTTGATTTTAGATATTGATAAATTGTAAATCATTAAAAGTCCAGGCGTATTACTAACAGATATTAGCATGAATCTTATTCCAAAAAACGTCAATAAAAAGGTTAATCCTATTGAGTTAAATAGTTCTCAAGAAGAGATTGATCTAAGCCGTCCAGAACTTTATATCAACCGTGAATTAAGCTTATTGGCTTTCCATCATCGTGTATTAGCTCAAGCTAAAGATCAAAGTATGCCCTTGTTGGAGCGATTACGGTTTTTATGTATTGCCAGTACTAACCTTGATGAATTTTTTGAATTACGGGTGGCAGGTTTAAAACAAAAAGTCGTCGCAGGTTCTGTGCAAACTGGACCGGATAATTTATTTCCACAAGAAATACTGAATCGTATTAGTATAGCTGCCCATGAATTTGTAAGAGAGCAATATAGTTTACTGAACGAAAATTTTCTCCCTGCATTGGAACAAGAAGGGATATGCTTTTTCAAACGTGATCAGTGGAGTAAAGCACAAAGCAAATGGGTGCGAGATTTTTTTGAGAATGAACTACAAGCCATTTTAAGCCCCATAGGGCTTGATCCGGCGCATCCTTTTCCTCGTATTCTTAATAAAAGCTTGAATTTTATCATTTCTCTTAAAGGTAAAGATGCCTTTGGGCGTGATAGCAGAATGGCTGTCGTACAAGCACCCCGTTCATTGCCGCGTTTGATTAAATTGCCGCCAGAATTATCCGAACAACCTTATAGTTTTATTTTCTTATCTTCCATTCTTCATGCTTATGTTGAAGATTTATTTCCAGGCATGAAAGTCACTGGGTGTTATCAGTTTCGTGTCACTCGCAATAGTGATTTATTTGTTGATGAAGAAGAAATAGATGACTTGCTACACGCTTTAGAAGGAGAATTGCCAGGGCGACGCTATGGTGATAGTGTGCGTTTAGAGGTTGCTGATAATTGCCCTGAAAAAATGATTAATTTTTTACTCAATCATTTTCATTTAGAACAACTTGATTTATATCAAGTTAATGGGCCGGTCAATCTAAATAGATTATTACCTTTGCCAGATTTAGTGGATCGTCCCGATTTAAAATTTCCGAGTTTTACCCCAGGTGTCTGTACCGGCTTAAGCCACAATTTATTTGCGAGTATTCGTGAAGGTGATATATTACTCCACCATCCTTTTCAATCATTCACCCCGGTTGTTGATTTTGTCCGTCAAGCCGCAACGGATCCCAAAGTTTTAGCCATTAAACAAACTTTATATCGCACAGGTCCGGATTCTGTGTTAGTAGATGCTTTAGTCGAAGCAGCGCGTTCTAATAAAGAAGTCACAGTAATAGTTGAACTGCGTGCCCGTTTTAACGAAGAAGCCAATATTAGTTTAGCCAACCGTTTACAAGAAGCAGGTGCCCATGTTGTTTATGGTGTGGTGGGCTATAAAACTCATGCCAAAATGATTATGGTGGTGCGCCGCGAAGGTAAAAAACTTCAGCGTTATGTACATTTAGGGACCGGTAATTATCATGATCGAACAGCGCGTATTTACACTGATTATGGTTTATTAACTTGTCATAAGGATATTGGTGAAGATGTGCATAAGATGTTCATGCAACTCACCACCTTGGGGCGAGGTACCCAGTTGAAAAAAATGTTGCAAGCACCGTTTAGTTTACATACCGGTTTGATAGAACGCATTGAACGTGAAGCGGATATAGCTCGAAAAGGTAAACCGGCACATATTATGGCTAAAGTTAATGCCCTAACAGAATTGAAAGTCATTCAGGCTTTATACAAAGCTTCAATGGCAGGCGTTAAAATTGATTTGATTATACGGGGTATATGCTGCTTAAAGCCGGGTATTCCTGGTATTTCTGAAAATATTCAAGTACGTTCCATTGTTGGGCGTTTTCTTGAGCACACCCGTTGCTTTTATTTTGAAGGAGGGGGGGAAGTTTTTTGTGCGAGTGCGGATTGGATGGCTCGCAATTTATTGAAGCGGGTAGAAGAATGTTATCCTGTTGAAGAGGTAAACCTCAAAACTCGTGTAATTGAACAAGGTTTAAAGTTGTATATGCAAGATAACACTCAAGCCTGGATACTTGATCAAGAAGGTTATTATACTCGTCTGACCCCCAAAGACGATGAACAGGCGATTTCTGCCCAACAAACTTTATTAGAACTACTCGCTGAAAAGGCTTAAGTATGGCTATAAATGTCATGTAGGGGCAGACCACCGCGAATGCCCTTTCACATAAATGAGGGCGAACACACAGCCAGGTAGGTCGGGTTAGATTTTTTTGCGCAGCAACGTAACCCGACAAAGGGCTATAGCGTTTTCCGATTGCATCAACTACATTTATATAATTTAAGTCTTCGTTGCGAGTTTTAGAAATTGTGCATGTTCCTAATCCCATAGAGCCTACAGGTTGTTTAAAATACCTTTTTAAGCTCCAACTGTTCTAAAAACTTTTCAAATGGGATAGCTTTTCCTGGTACCTTTCCTAATTCATCTGATTTTTTTTGCACTAGCCGCGCCTTTTTTTTCCAAATTTCTTCTACAAGATCAGAGAATTTTAATCGCCCTTTTAAAAACCATTTTATACAGGCAATTTGTTCACCTTGTTGAAGACTGTCTGCACGAACCACTTCTTCATTGCCCCGGTACATTTCAGTATTATAGCCGTGCTGAATATACTTTTCGACGACGATAGAAAAATAACAAAGTGATTAGCAATAATATCCAAAAAACTATTGGATACACAATACTATAAACAATTGGCGTTAAAATCCACCTTGTTACTATTCTCAGCATTTCATGATTTGAAATGTAATCGGCAATAGGTGGCGATGTTCTATAATAAAACTTTACAAACATCTTGCCTAAAGCATTAGTGAGCAGGTATTCGTTTCTAAAATTTCTCAATACCTTAACATGAGGATGCAAATAAGAACCATAAGCAGCAGTTGCTATAAAACACTGACTATCCTCTTCATCAGGTTTTGGTGGTTCAGGTGGTGGTTCATAGTCATCAATACTTACACAATTGTAGCCCGTGTCAAATGAGTATAGCAATGGATTAGAATCATCACAATCCTTTTGTGCCTGACAAAAAGCGGGACAAGATGTCGGTTTGTCCTTTGAAATTCCCCAATTGCAAAACTTATCGTTGTCTTTATCAACACAATTGATTTGATAAGATTGGGTGCTAATTATTGGAATCCTTATCGCATAACTCCAAAGATTAGAGATATCGGTTTTAATATAAGCGTACCCATTATCACGTTGTTCTCCAATGTAATCACCAAAATTATCATCTAATTTTGCTCCCCAACCTTTACCCCAACTATTTTTAAAAATCCATAAGGTTCGTCCATCTATAGGGTCCGTTTCAAAGCCAACTAAAGTCATAGCATGACGAAGATTTACAACGGCGCCGCTTAAAGTGCCATATTCAAAAAGAAATTTTTCCATCTATTTGGATGGATGGAGAAAGGCATTTTTTACGACATGATTGATCCGTTGCTGTATAAGGAAAACAACTTTCATCTACAATACCGGTTGTGTGAAAATAGTCAAGTGCCTGATACGCAAATCCACCCTCTTCACAATTTCCAGCATGACTACATGAAAGTGCATCTTGTTCAGCCAAATCTAAGTCTAAATGCTGATTGTAATAGAGATTTGTCACAGCTTCAGTTGCACCAGTCGCCGCAAAAGCCCAACAACTCCCACAAGAGGCTTGGTTTTTTACTGAAGTTATCCAATTTTCGCCATGTCGATTTCCCCATGTAAAATTTTTCACTAAAGAACCGTTAGCTTGAACACTCAGGGTCCGACTATCAGTTGAATTTGATTGAAGTTCAAAAACACCACCTCGGTAGTATTCAAAACCTTGTAGATCAAGCACTTGGGGTCCTTCAGCGACTCCTAATAGTCGCTTCTTTTCAGCATAAGTCAAATTTGAAACAGAGGTTTCTCCCGCAACCCATCCTAAATCTTGCTGGTTGAGTTGCTCAATGATTTTTGCGTTCTGCCTTGCTCTTAGTGCGTCAGGATCGCCAGCAACTGGTTTATCAGCATAATGAAATTTTTCAATTTCAAGTTTTCCGCTACCTGTCACTTCAACTCTTAATGAAAAAACAGAAACCAGTGGTAATATACAAGTTTCTTGGCATCTCTCTGAAAAGCGAGTATTGGGCTGCTCCAAACCAGTCGATCTTGAAATAGAGTCTTCAAACACCAAATATTCTCGTTTGTACTGATCAACTAGAATGATTTTAACAGATGAATTTTTAATCGCATCTGGATTAATCTCACTCGCATCACTTCCCGTATAAAGCTCTACATTTCCATCAAGGGCAAGGGCATAGATGTCTTTTAGGCTAGTCGAAAATACACGGCTAGCACCATTGGTTTGAGCAAACCACTCATAACTAATGGTTTGTATCAAACTTTCCGTTTTGATGTTCGGCGATATTGCTATTGAAAAATTAGCAAACGTTTATTTTTTGGGCATTCCAGCGAAACCCACCACATTACCTACCATCCAAATACCTACACAAGCCCCACAATTGGGGGCTTTCGTTCCTAATAGTGCCATCTACTTTTTTAAGAAAATATTGCATAGACACAGTTAAATATGGTACCAGCGAGTATAATTGAGTACAACGAATTTTGGAAATGTCTTTGCCAATAAAAAATTTTTGAACAGGATTAACTTCCTTACGGATTGACAGGATTTTTTAATTTCCGATATTTTCGTTTTTGAATAGAAATTATGAATGAAATCAATCATTTAAAGATAAATTTCAAACAGTAATCATTTTTTAATCCTGTTAATCCTTTAATTCTTTTAATCCTGTTCAAAATATTTTGGCGTATAGCAATTACCATTATTTTATCTGTTTTTCATTTCCTCACTAATCAGCCCTGTATCTGCCAAGGAATCCGCTACAATTACCTGATCTAACCAAATATCCAATTGGTCCATATCGTTTGTGGCTTCGATTTTCTGTATCACACTATCGTCTATTGGTGCAAACTTGTGACGTAATTGACGGATGAGTGTTTTCTGTACGCCCTTACGGAAACATAAAGAGGTAAAATCTTCCAGTTTTTTGCCTCGTGACAATGGCAAAAGGGGGTAATTCTTTTCGATCAATGCCAGCTCTGATGGACAGATAATCCATTGTTGAATTCGTCCATCATAGTAGTATATACCTTTTTCCTTGGTTTTCAAAAATTGAAATTCATCAACTTGTTTGAGAAGCGATATAGGTTTAGTGACGCAAATAATTGTCAGCGTTCTTTGACTGGGAAGAGGACTAAGTTGTCCCTCATCACTGCTTTCTTCCCGTTCATCATTTTCTTCCAATTCTGTCTTTAAGCCACCCAGTCCCCAAACTCGCATCATAATCCGATTGTAGTCTTTTATCGTCAACGGATCATGGATACCTTTCAATTCAATAGCATTTACTTGGCGAAAATGGGAAAACACTGTATTTTGCAATCTATCTTGATCGGTACCTGTGACGATAAGATCAATGCTTCGCCCTTTAAAAAATATTTCTCGTTCGCTACAACCATTCCCCAATCTTCAAACAACTTACGATAGAATGCTTTAGCACTATTATCAAACGGTTCATGCGATGCCATTTTTACCTCTTTAGTCTGATTAAAACAATTTAAAATTGAGCACTGTGCCCTAATATTGGTAACAGGTTCATAAAAATATATTTACCCATAAACGGGCAAGTTTCACAGGGCGAACACAGAAGTATCACAGGGCGAACAATCAAAAGAAGCGCATCCCAAAATGACACTAATATTTACCGTTGAAAATTCCATACCTTGTTTTTCAAATGCTGTTGCTTGATCTTTAAACATTTCATTTGGTTTTTTCGGTTTGAAAAAATCACGAGGAAATAAAATTTGCATTGTTTTCTTTGGATATAGTTAACGCCAACCATAAGGAAACTGTTCAAGCGGTTTGGGTTCCGCAATAATTCTTCGATTATATGTTGAAGGCATTCCCACCCCCTGATCTACTCTATGCACACATCCTTCAAATGCCCCTATCCGCCTTAGAATTTATTCTAAGGCGGATGATGTGTGCATAGAGTAGCCCCCTGATGAGAAGCAGAACGTGCTTCAAATGCGAGTTTTGACATAAGATGACTCCGTTATTTTCTGGTTTTTAGTGTCTCCTTCGTTTTTTTTGATGTAAAATTATAACAAATTAGTCACGCGATAAAAAGTTGAAACCTGTTTACAAAAACGTCAAATTGAGTACAACGGATTTAGGAAAATAGCGGATTGGTAATATGTAATCAATTAAGAATTAAGAATTAAGAATTAAGAATTCTATTTTGTCAGTTTCAATATTAAGTGCTGATAAATGCTAATAAATGCCCTCAGAAATACCATTTTTTAAAAAAATGGTATTTTTTGTATGCCTCAAATCCTGTCAATCCTGATTCTGACAATTTGAAGCAATTAATGGTATATTAAAGTGTTAAAACATTCATACCTAAGTTTTTGAAAAAGGTTTATCTATGCAAGACCCGACTAACCGATCAGATAGAGATGCAGGTCATGTTGAAGTTAAAAACACGACTTGTTATATGTGCGCCTGCCGCTGTGGTATACGCGTCACTTTGCGTGATGGTGAGGTGCGTTATATCCAGGGTAATCCTAAGCACCCCCTTAATCAAGGTGTCATTTGTGCTAAAGGTGCTTCTGGAATTATGAAACAGTATTCGCCGGCGCGTTTGACTAAACCGTTGCGACGTAAACGGGGTAGTGAGCGAGGTGATTCTAAATTTGAGGCTATCTCTTGGGAAGAAACTTTCCGTATTTTAGAAGAACGCTTGGCTAAACTCAGGGCTGAGGATCCTAAAAAGTTTGCCCTATTTACCGGGCGTGATCAGATGCAAGCCCTTACCGGTTTATTTGCTAAACAGTTTGGCACGCCTAATTATGCAGCCCACGGTGGTTTTTGTTCCGTTAATATGGCTGCCGGTCTTATTTATACAATGGGTGGCTCCTTTTGGGAATTTGGTGGTCCCGATTTAGAGCGGGCTAAACTATTTATTATGTTGGGTACTGCTGAGGATCATCACTCAAATCCCTTAAAAATTGAGCTTTCTAAATTTAAGCGCAAAGGGGGGCGTTTTATTTCTATTAATCCGGTGCGTACCGGTTATTCAGCTATCGCTGATAAATGGATACCGATTAAAACAGGCAGCGACGGCGCGTTATTATTAGCCTTAATTCATGAACTGATTAAACAAGGTTTGTATGATCGCGATTTTCTAGTGCAGTACACTAATGCGCCGGAACTGGTTAATATAACACCCGACAGTACGGAACAGGGTATGTTTGTGCGTTTTGAGGTGCCAAAGGAAGAAGGCTGTTTTGATCCACAAAATAAATTGTGGTGGGATCGAGAACTGAATAAAGCTATTTCTACCCATACCGATGGCGTGGACCCATATTTATTGGGTGAATTTAAATTGGATGATGGTACGCCGGTCAAAACCGCTTTTCAGTTATTGAAAGAACGCGTTGATGAATATACCCCAGAATGGGCAGAAGAAATCACAGGCATTCCCGCTGATACGATTAAAATGTTAGCTTATGAAATGGGCATTACCGCCCGTGATCATAAAATTGAATTACCAATTGCCTGGACAGATTGTTGGGATAATGATCATGAAACCGTTACCGGTAATCCAATAGCATTTCAAGCCATGCGTGGATTGGCGGCTCATTCCAATGGTTTTCATACCATCAGGGCTTTGGGTATTCTAATGAGTTTGCTCGGTACCATTGATCGCCCTGGAGGTTATCGGCATCGTCCCCCATTCCCGCGCCCCATTCCACCTTGTGCTAAACCGCCAAAAGGGCCTGAGGCAGTACAACCTGGGACACCGCTTGATGGAATGCCGCTTGGTTGGCCAGCAGAGCCTGATGATTTATTTGTGGATGAGCAGGGGGAAGCAGTTAGGCTTGATAAAGCCTTTTCCTGGGAATATCCACTTTCGGTGCATGGTATGATGCATAATGTGATTACTAATGCATGGCGCGGCGATCCCTATCCTATAGATACTTTAATGATTTTCATGGCTAATATGGCGTGGAATTCGTCTATGAATACCACCGAAGTTCGCGAAATGCTGACCGATAAAGATGAGAAAGGAGAATATAAGATACCTTTCCTGGTAGTCTGTGATGCATATCAATCGGAAATGGTGGCTTTTGCTGATCTCGTGCTGCCTGATACGACTTACCTTGAGCGTCATGATGTCATGTCAATGTTGGATCGACCCATATCTGAATATGATGGTCCCGCCGATTCGGTGCGTATACCGATTTTGCCACCCAAGGGCGAGTGTAAACCTTTTCAAGATGTATTGATTGAGCTAGGATATCGGTTACAATTGCCCATATTTATGAATGAAGACGGATCGCGTAAATATAAAGATTACCCTGATTTCGTGATCAATTTTGAGGCGGGCCCTGGTATTGGTTTTTTGGCTGGCTGGCGTGGTAAGGACGGTAAAAAGTCCATCCGTGGTGAACCCAATCAGCGGCAATGGCAAATGTATGCACAAAATAATAATGTTTTCCATTACGAATTGCCCAAATCCTATCAATACATGCGTAACTGGAATAAGGGCTACTTACATTGGGCGCGACATCATGGTCTCATTCGTTATGTGGAGCCTATTCTAATTCACATTTATTCTGAAGTGCTGCAAAAATTCCGCCTCGCAGCCCAGGGCAAATGGGATGGTAAGCAGCCGCCGGATCATTTACGTAATCGGGTTGAAACCTATTTTGATCCATTGCCATTTTACTATGACACCTTAGAATCGCAATTAGTGGATACCCATCTTTATCCGCTAAAAGCCATAACACAACGACCGATGGCGATGTATCATTCCTGGGATTCCCAAAATGCCTGGTTGAGACAGATCCATACTTATAACCATTTATTCGTTAATCCACAAGTGGGAATTTCCAATGGTTTCAAAGATGGTGACTGGGTATGGGTAGAATCACACCATAAACGAGTACGTTGCCAATGTCGTTTTAGTGAGGCAGTGGAACCGGGGACCGTTTGGACCTGGAATGCCATAGGCAAAGCCGCCGGCGCTTGGGGACTTTCTCCCAAAGCCAATGAATCTCAACAAGGCTTTTTGCTTAACCATGTCATTTCTGAGGAATTACCGCCTCACGAACATGGTGACCATATATCCAATTCAGATCCTGTCACGGGTCAGGCGGCTTGGTATGATGTGCAGGTGCGTGTTTATAAAGCATCGGCTGATGAACCTAATCAAACTTCGCCTCAGTTTAAACCGATGAAAGCTTTACCTGGCATGGTGAAAAAACGCCGCAAGTGGCAAGCTTACTTTGCTGGACTGTTTGAGAAATAAGGTAACAATGTTAGGTGCTCATCGTTATACACAAGTTTTTCGTAGGGTGGGCAAGTGTTTTTTTTGCCCACCTTTGTCTTAGATGGTGGGCAAGAAAAAGACCTTGCCCACCCTACTATTTTGACTTGTGTATAACAATGAACACCAGCGCGTGGGGATCAGAAATCTCAACTTAAAAAATCCGTTTATTTCCTAAAATCCGTTGTACTAATTAGTATAAACAAACGAGTAATCCAAATGGAACAACTAGCTCTACTTATTGATCTCAACGTATGTGTTGGCTGTCATGCTTGTGTCACCAGTTGCAAAGAATGGAATACTTCTGGTTGGGCAGGTCCTATGTCAGATGTTAATCCTTATGATGCTAATCCCACCGGTACATTTTTTAACCGGGTGCAAACCTTTGAAATAGGCACCTTTCCCAATACTGAAACGGTGCATTTTCCTAAAAGTTGTTTACACTGCGAAGATCCACCTTGCGTACCGGTTTGTCCTACCGGTGCCAGCTATAAGCGCGAAGAAGATGGTATTGTTTTAGTCGATTATGATAAGTGCATTGGCTGTAAATACTGTTCTTGGGCTTGCCCTTACGGGGCGCGTGAATTTGATCAACGTCAAAAGGTGATGAAAAAATGCACCCTCTGCGTGGATCGGATTTATGATAAAACCTTGCCTGAATCAGAGCGCAAACCCGCATGTGTGTTGGCGTGTCCCACCAATGCCCGTTTATTTGGTAACGTTCTTGATCCTGATTCTGAAGTATCCAAACTCATTCGTGAAAATAGCGGCTATCAATTAATGCCAGAATGGGCTACGAACCCGTCAAATCATTATTTACCTCGACGCAAAACGCATTTCAAGGTTCACGAAGACGAATTGCAACGTGTCGATAATCCGCTGAAAAAAGAGGGCTTGTTGCCAGAGCCACCGAAGGATCAGCAAACATTGGATGATATTTATTCAAGTTGGTAATTGTAGTGGGTTACTATTTTTTGAAAAAGGCTTAGAAATCCGATTTTTGGAAAAATCGGATTTCTGTATATTCTCTCAAACAATGTTATATAAAAAGAGGCTATTATGCATCCAGCATTTTCCGTGATTTTTCTAACCACCCTGATTGGGGTAGGGCAGGGCTTATTTTTAGCCCTTTACACAGGGCAAATCTATTCTATGATGAAATTATTACCAGCGCAGGATAGTCAAAGCTTTTATGCGGTGGGTAGTTTGCTTGCACTTGGTTTATTAGTGGCGGGATTATTCGCCTCCTTTTTCCACTTAGGGCGCCCCATGCGAGCATGGCGTTCTAGCAGTAAATGGCGTACTTCTTGGCTATCCCGCGAAGTCATCATTTTGCCAACCACAATGTTGCTCATCGCATTTTATGGTGCTATTCATTACTTTGGTTGGACTCAACCCCTGTTTACGGTAGCGCAAACGCAACCCATTGATTTATCTCTAATTATTGGCGCACTCGCCACGTTGAGTACTTTGACTTTATTTATTTGTACCAGTATGATTTACGCCAGTCTCAGATTTTTGCAAGAATGGAATAATCCGTTAACCGTCATTAACTATATTTTATTAGGCACTGCTTCTGGCTTTACCTTAGCGGCAGTGTTTTCAGTCATTGTGGGGGCTAATGTGGTTGGCTTTTATATTTTTTGGAGCATTATTTTGACTATTGCGGGTTTCATCAGCCGCGCTATCACCCTACAACGCAACCGCCGCCTCACACCCAAATCAAACCTACAAACCGCTATTGGTATGCGTCATACGGTTATTGCCCAAAAAGCCCAAGGGGCTATGGGTGGTTCTTTTAATACCCGTGAATTTTTCCATCACAAATCTTTAACCCAGCTTAAAAACATCAAAAACACTTTTTTGCTGTTCGTTTTTCCAATCCCGATATGTCTGCTTTTAGCAGCCGCTTCTGGATTGGCTCCCCTATATTTTGCTGTAGCTGCTTTTGTGATCCAATATTTTGGACTGATGGCTGAACGATGGTACTTTTTCACTGAAGGAAGACACCCCCAAAATATTTATTATCAATCCGTCGCTTGAGCTATACCATGCACTGTAAATGAATCCGATTATTGATATCAGTGCAAATCATGGGTTAGATGCCGTTATTATCCGATATATTAACAGTGCGTGGTACTATTGGTCGTATGAAGGCTTTTCATATCTAAGAAAGTTTGAGTTTTTTCTAGCTGAAAAAATAAAAAAGGCAATAAGATATAAAACTTCTCTTTCTGTAATAATGTTCGATATTGATTATTTTAAGAAAGTTAATGATCTCTATGGTCATCAAACAGGCGATTATGTACTCCAAAAATTATCACGTATCGTTATCAACAATATTAGAAATAGTGATATATTTGCCCGTTGGGGCGAACAGTTTATGATTTTAGTTCCTAATAATGATCTAGAAAGTGCCAGCTTTTTAGCAGAAAAATTAAGGGGCATAATTGAAACGTCACAGTTTAGAAATATACCGTTAGAACTGAAAATATTAAACGATTTTGTTGATATAGCGTTTTTCGTTTTGGTGAAATACAAAAAAGGGCAAACACACAGGATTTGAGGTTTGAGTTTTTTGAAGAAAAACTCAAACCTCGAATGCCCCTACAAGATATGTATTTAACTCAAAAGGAAAATGCTATATAGGCTCAAACATTATACAAAAAATGTCTACAACTATTGATGATTTCAGGATTTTTTTTAGCCATAATAAAGAGAAAACATTTAGTATTACTGAAAAAATTAACGAAACCCTCTCTCTTTTAGAGGCAAGTATAAAGTATCATAATATTGCTCTCATATTTTTTCATGATAAAAAGATTGTTATTGATGGACTTGTAAATGAGTTCTCTCAGGTATTGATAAATATAATAAACAATGCAAAGGATGCAATTCTTAAAAACAATGTTAAAAGACTTTTGAGTACCTACTTATTTGGAAACGATTGTTTTGTATTATATCCCTTACTCATAACTAAAGAAACCAAGTCATTTCGTTATGCCGAAATCAATTTTAGACGCAAATTAATTCACAATGAACCTGGCGGTTAGTTTATGTTTCACAATTCACAATTCACAATGAGTTTAGTTCAAATTCAAAAATCGGATGATGCACCTTCTTACATGCCATTAAAATATACCTTGATGGGTTCTTTTTTGTTATTAATTATTCCCATCCTGATTGCCATGTCAGTATTTGATTATCTAAATGCTAAAAATGATTTAGAAAACGCTTATAGGGTGCTACAACGACAAACCGAAAATAATATTCTTAATGCGATTAAATTAGTTAACGCCGGATATAAAGTACTGGATAAGTTTCTTGATGATGACATGAAAAAAGCATTTATAACTTTTATTGATGCCTATCATCAAGCCGATCATGATCCTTCAAAAATAGAACTCCTAGCCCTCAAGAAAAAACTGGGTAATAAAATGGATTTATATATTATCAATTCACAGGGCATTGTTGAATACACAACTTATACTAAAGATTTAGGATTAGACTTCAAACAATGGCCTGATCTATTTTCACTTTTGACTCGCATTCGCAAAAAAAATGAATTTGTTAACGGGGGGATTGCGACGGAAGCCCGTACCGGTATTATCAGAAAATTTGCCTATATGCCAACTCCTGATAAAAAATATGTGCTGGAATTCGGTCTCATTTCAAATGAATTTGCCAAGTGGATGGGAGAATTAGATATTGAAAAAATTACAGCCCGCCTTAAAACCCTCAACCCTAGCTTAAATCAAATCCGGATTTTTAGTCGCCATGGGCATTCATTAAGTGATCCCAATTATAAACCCAATGCCGCCACTTTACAGATTATTAAGAAAGTCTATAACACCAAAGTTTCCGAAGAAATACAGGATAAAGTGAGAAAACGTTATACTCGCTATATTTTTGTCAACTTAAAAGATGAAGAAATTAATATGAGTTCTGATCCCAGTAAAATCATTCAATTGATCTATAACACCAGGCTCGTAGATGACAGTTTACAAAGAATAGCCTCTTTTCATATTTTGTTAAATATTATTTCCATTGTGTTAAGTATTATTTTTACCTTTATTATTTCAGCTTGGATTACTAAACCTATTCAAAATATCGTCAATAGTGTTAACATCATTGCGAAAGGTAAGCTTGATCATCGTATTGAAGTAGAAACTAATAATGAATTGAAACTACTCAAACAAAGCATCACTCAAATGGTTAATAGCATGTTAATGTCTATTAATCAAATTGAACAACAAAATAATGAATTAACGAAACTTGACAAGTTAAAAGATGATTTTTTGTCCAATACTTCCCACGAATTACGTACGCCTATCAGTGGGATTATTGGGATTGCTGAATCGATGATTGAAGGTGCTACAGGTCCTTTACCCCAAAAAGCGATTAAAAATCTTTCTATGATCGTATTCAGTGGCAGTCGCTTGTCCAATTTGGTGAACGATATTTTAGATTTATCCAAACTGAAATATCAAAATATCGTTTTACAAATTAAACCGATAGAAATCAAAGTGGTCACTGATGTCGTTATGACTTTATCTCAACCGTTGATTGGCTCTAAAAATATTAAATTAGTTAATAATATTAAAGAAGTTCCCCCAGTGGATGCGGATGAAAATCGTGTGCAGCAAATTTTACATAACTTAGTCAGCAATGCGATTAAATTTACTCATGCTGGCACGGTAGAAATTTCGGCGACTATAACGGATGATAATAAATTATTAATGAGCATTAGCGATACCGGTATTGGTATTCCTCTTGATAAAATTCAAATGGTGTTTAATCCCTTTGAACAAGCAGATAGTTCAATTTCAAGAGAATATGGTGGAACCGGTTTAGGCTTATCAATTACCAAACAATTGATTGAATTACATGGGGGTGAGATCCGTATTCAATCAGTAGTAAGAGAGGGTACAAAAATTAGCTTTACTTTGCCATTATCTAAAAGCTTATCAGTGCCAATTTCTTATGGTATGACAAAGATGTTAAACCGCGTTCATCATTTACAACCGTTTGAGACCAATGAAGATAAAGAAAATATTCCCGTCAAAATGAATAAAAGGACTGAATCATTTCATATACTGATTGTGGATGATGATCCGATTAATTTACAAGTCTTAGAAAATCAATTAAGTCTGGAAAATTATGCGATTTCCCATGCCCATAATGGTCAAGAGGCACTGGATGCTATTAATAGTGGTATCACCACTTATGCCCTTATTTTGTTGGATATCATGATGCCTAAAATGTCCGGATTTGAAGTCTGCAAAATTATCCGTCAAACACATCCCGCTAACTTATTACCCATTATTATGCTTACCGCAAAAAATCAAGTGTCGGATTTAGTAGAAGGTTTACAAGCCGGGGCTAATGATTACCTGACTAAACCATTTTCTAAAGGTGAACTCATTGCCCGTCTTAAAATGCACATTCAATTGTCGCGCATTAATACAGCTTTGAGTCAATTTGTGCCCTTGGAATTTTTGCAATTATTAGAAAAAGATAGCATCATTGATGTGAGACTTGGCGATCATGTACAAAAACAGATGACGGTATTGTTTGCTGATATTCGCTCATTTACCACTTTGTCAGAAAGTATGTCGCCTAAGGAAAATTTCGATTTTATTAATGCTTATTTAGGTCATGTCAGTCCGGTGATTCGTAAACATCATGGTTTTATTGATAAATATATTGGTGATGCTATTATGGCTTTGTTTCCCGGAAAACCAGATGATGCGGTACAAGCCTCAATAGAAATTCATCAACAACTTATCACATTTAATCAAAAACGATTAAAAAATAAATTGCAACCCATTAAAATTGGAATTGGCTTACATAGCGGGACGCTCATGCTGGGTACAATAGGTGAAACAAAACGCATGGAAGGGACAGTGATTTCCGATGCGGTGAACTTAGCTTCGCGTTTGGAGGGATTGACTAAAGTATATGGGGCTTCTATCCTTATCAGTGATGAAATTTTGAAAGCATTGACTGAACCGGCACAATACCACTTTCGTTTTTTGGGTAAAGTTCGGGTAAAGGGTAAATATGCGCCTGTGCAAGTATATGAAATCCTTGATCCAGAAGAGAATGAACTAAAAAAAAAGAAAATAGCTCTTCAATCCAAATTTAGTTTAGCCATTGAGG
>Ga0136651_10000467_pt1 | contig 22209 bp, 16 predicted proteins | sample Mar14236cmmetaG_FD_94867 | JGI IMG/M metagenome (GOLD analysis project Ga0136651, IMG submission 94867) | Marine hydrothermal vent microbial communities from Guaymas Basin, Gulf of California to study Microbial Dark Matter (Phase II) - Marker... ... | reverse complement strand
GGAAACGGCGCGGCGGGCCGTGGCCGAGGGCCAAATCTTTGCCGAGCGCAAGGCGCAATTGGGCGCCGCGCAGACGGGGATGGGGGAGGAGCAGGCAGCACTCAAGCGGCTAGGGGAGGCCGAACAGCGGCGGCGGGAGCAGACACAGACCGAGCAAGCCCGCCAGGCAGAGTTGGAACAGAACGCCAGGGAACTGCGGGAGCGACTGAAGGAAGCACCGGCGGTCGAGGCGCACTTGCAGCGGGTGCGCGGAGAGGAGGCGTCCGCCCGCCAACGGTTGGGCGCTGCACAGCAGCGGCTGGAGGCGTGCAAATCGCTCGAGCGGCAGATGGCGGACAAGATCGAGCGGCGGGACGAGTTGGCGACTGCACAGTCCATCTACGATGAACTGAGGACTGCTTTTGGCGTTAAGGGCGTGCCAGCGATGGTCATCGAGGCGGCGGTGCCAGAGATTGAGGTCGAGGCCAACCGGCTCTTGGCGCGGATGACCGGGGGCCGCATGCACGTGCGCTTCGATACGCAGCGAGAGACGCTGGCGGGCGAGGTGCGGGAGACGCTAGAGATCAAGATTGCGGATGAACTGGGGACGCGGCCTTACGAAAACTATTCCGGCGGCGAGCAATTCAGGGTCAACTTTGCCATCCGTATCGGGCTCTCGAAACTGTTGGCGCGGCGGGCGGGGGCGCAGTTGCAGATGTTGGTGATTGATGAAGGGTTTGGCACGCAGGACGCGCGGGGCCGGGAGCGGCTGATCGAAGCGATCAATGTCATTCAGGATGACTTTGCCCGCGTGCTGGTGGTCACGCACATTGAGGAACTGAAGGACGCTTTTCCGGCGCGCATCGAGGTGACCAAGACGCCGGAGGGATCGGTGGTGGAGGTGGTGTAAGACAAGTTGGCAACTTGTCCTACGGCCGCTGGGCTGAGGCTCTCTGCCGGCGCTCGGCGCGGCGCATTGTCCAGGATGTGCGCGATTCGTCCAGTTGGCGGGAGAGCGTCATCCAGTCCTCGACCAGGAAGACAAAGCCAGGCTCGTCTGGGTTCAGGAGATAGGGGCTGAACCAGAGGCGCAGCCACGTTTTGCTCATCGGGTACCTGGAAATTTCCGCCACCAGGACAGTCTTACCCCAGTAAGGATGCAGCCAATTCCGGCGGGCCGCTTTTTCCTGGGCCGGATCAAAGACCTGGGCAAAGGTCTTGGGACGCACGCTCTTGATACGGCCATAAGAGACGATGAGTGGGTAGAGGGGGGTCTGAATACGCAGGTGATTCGATTTGCATTGCACCCAGGCCAGCCGCCGGGCCAGGAAGGTGTACCCCAGGATGGCGAGGGAGACAAGGCCTGGGACGAGGGTGAGGATACGGAATGGGGCGTAGAGGATCGAGATGCGAGGCGCAAACCACCATAACACGGCCGAGGCCGGCACGATCAGGATGCAAGGCCAGGCCCAGCGCTGCCACATGCGTTTATAGATCAGGAGGCGGAAGCGATTTCCACGTTTCTTGCGTTTCTTCTTGGCCATAATCTGTCTCCGGTGGAATTGGTGGGTCGGTCGTCACCGAGTAGTATACCACCTGCCAGGGCAATGGACAAGCGCGGACTGACATTTTCGTCAGTTGACTTGCACGCCAAGAGAAGGTATAATCAACCCTGTATAATCAACCCTGATACGTATTCGATCAAGTCTGCGGTCTGACTCGGCCGCAGTGGAGGTGGGGCATGGCATTGAAGGGCAATCTACAATTCGTCAATGTCCTGAAATCCGTGTTCTGAAGCCGCAGTGGAGGTGGGGCATGGCATTGAAGGGCAATCTGCGAGATTTCAATGCAACGCAGTTGCTTAACCTGATCAGTCTGGCGCGCAAGACGGGCACGCTGACGATTGACACACGTGAGACGCAGGCTCGCTTGTGTTTCAAAGAAGGCAAACTCATCTACGCGACGCTGGGTGAACAGGATGATCGTCTGGCGGCGGTGCTTCACGAGGCTGGCAAGATCACAGAGGAACAGGCTCGTGCGCTTCAGACTCAGGCGGATGTCAAGAGTGACAAGGAACTGGGTCTGCTGCTGATCAATGCCGGCTATGTGAGCCAGGCAGACGTTGTACAGAGTGTACGTGCTTACATCCTGGACAACGTCTATCGTCTCTTTACCTGGTCTGAAGGCGCTTTCCGCTTCGAAGCAAAAGTGTTGCCGTTTGAGGATCGTATTACCGTTCCCATTAGCCTGGAAAACGTGATCATGGAAGGCAGTCGCCGCTTGAAGGAGTGGGAGCACTTGCAAGATGAACTGCCTAACCTTGACGTGGCGCTCAAGTTCGCCGAGCGTCCCGGTACGAGCCTGCGCGACATCAATCTCAGCGTCGAGGAGTGGCGCGTAGTTTCGTTCATCAACCCGCGCAATACTATCCACCAGATTGCGCAGTACAACAGTATGAGCGATTTCCAGATCCGCAAGATAGTATACGGCTTGTTGCAAGCCGGATTGGTGGAACTAGTTCAACAAAAAAGAGTTGCCGCGCCCGCGTCGTATGGAACACCTGGGGCGCCCGAGGTGTCTGCTTCCACTCCTCTGGCGATGCGCCGTCCAGACGTCAAGCGGAACGTGGTCCTGCGATTAATTGATCGTATTCGGAAACTTTGATGCAAACTGTAAAGATGGTAGTAACCGGTCCTTTTTCGGCCGGTAAAACACAATTTATCCAAAGCATCAGCGAGATTGACGTCGTCGAGACGGAGCAAAAAATCACGAGTGCAGAGGAGATGATCAAGAGCCAGACCACGGTGGCGATGGATTTTGGGCGTATTACCGTGGATGAGGATCTGGTGCTCTATCTGTTCGGCACCCCTGGCCAACGCCGCTTTGACTTTATGTGGGAGATTCTATCCGAGGGTATGCTCGGATTCGTCGTCCTGCTCGACAGCGTGCGGCCGGAGACATTCCGCGAGGCTCAACGTATCCTCGAGGCTTTCCGTTCTTATGCTCCTGTGCCCTATGTGGTTGCTGCTAACAAACAGGACATTGCGGACGCGTGGTCGCCCGAAGACTTGCGCATTGCCTTCCGTATTCCCGACGACATCAAAGTGCTGCCCTGTGTAGCGACCGATCGGGAAAGTGTCAAGCAGGTACTGTTGGAACTCTTGTACTCGATTCTACAAGTGATGGGTGAGGAGAACCAAGAGCGCGGATAAGAAGGATCGGGTGCGCTATCCTGTATCTGTGAGGCTGATGTTGTATGGGGCGATGCGATCTCTCGTGCATTGCTGAGATGCTACTTTTCTGGCGGTCGAGCCGTGCGAGACGGCAGGTTCGACCGCCGTTTGTGTTAGCAAGTGTAACCTCGTTTTAACGAAACTGCAATGCTTCTCAGGCAATTTCGTGATATTATATATTAGGCACACACCTGGTTGACTGACAAATTTAACACTTGACTCCGGATACAGAAAATAGGACGCAGATGAACGCAGAAAACGTAGATTTTGTTAATTTCCAGGGCAGATCAGCGTGAATCTGCGTCAATCTGCGTCCGAATGTTAAATTTGTCGGCCAATCAGGGCACACACTGTTGATCACGTTTCACGCATCAGTCACCAGGAATGACATAACCGTGAGTTCTATTGTTACTGACCGGGGATTGGTTCACTACGAGGCTTATGGCCGTGGCCGGCCCGTGATCCTGCTGCACGGCTGGCTCGAGTCCTGGGATCACTGGTTGGGGACTATGGAATGGCTGGGCCGTCACCATAGGACTTATGCGCTTGACTTTTGGGGTTTTGGCGAATCCGGAAAGCAAGGGGGATCCTTCACGGTTCAGGACTATGTCGAGATGGTGAACCAGTTCATGGAGCGCCTGGGAATCGAGCGCTCCCCCATCATAGGCCACTCTATGGGCGGCACCGTCTCACTCAGCCTGACCCTGGAGCACCCTGAACGGGTGCAAAAGGTGGCGGTGGTGGGTTCTCCTATCGTAGGTGATGGGCTGGCTATCTTTTTGCGGTTAGCGGCTCGGCACTCCCTGGCCAGTTTGGCCTACCGGGTGCCCGGTGCTATTCCACTAGGTGTCAAGCTCTTTTCTCCATTCCTGGCACGGGACTGGAAGACCTGGTACAAGATGTTTGAGCGCGATCTTTCGCGCACTACGTTGGAATCCTTTCATTATAGCATCGCTTCGCTGCGCGACACAGACCTACGTCCACGACTGAAGGAGATGCAGGTGCCGGCGATGGGCGTCTATGGCCGGATGGATCGTATTGTGAACCCCAGGCAGGGCCAGGTGTTGGCACAGTGTGCGTCACTGGCTGATGTGCGCTACTTTGAACGTTCGGGCCACTTTCCAATGATGGATGAGCCCGAACAGTTCTATAACACCCTGCACGAGTTCCTGAATCACCAGTAAATGGCGAATGGTGAATAGTGACCAATCTACCAACCTACCAACTAACCAACCTACCAACCGAGGGGTCGCAGCAATACTTTTTCTCCAACAAGATGGGCCGGATCGTCCTCATAGCGATGGAAGAGGTGATGGGCCGCAATGGAGTGAATGCAGTTCTGAACCTGGCCCGGCTTCAGCATCGCATCGGGAACTACCCGCCGAACAACTTTGACCGGGGGTTCTCTTTCGACGAATTGGGACGACTGCTCCAGGTGTTGGATGAGATGTATGGGCCACGCGGTGGACGCGGGCTGGCGCGGCGGGTCGGCCGGGCCTGTTTCAAATGCGGGATCAAGGACTTTGGCCCTATGCTGGGTATCGCAGATCTGGCTTTCCGCATACTACCCCTGGGGATGAAACTCAAACTGGGCTTTGAAGTGCTGGCCGAGACGTTCAACAAATTCACCGATCACCTGGTGCGATTAGGGGAGGATGAGCAGTACTACCATTGGATTATGGAGCGCTGTGGTGTATGTTGGGGCCGCAAGTGCTCGTCGCCTTGCTGTCACCTGGCCATCGGCGTTCTGGAGGAAGGGCTTTATTGGACCAGCGGTGGCAAGAGTTTTTACGTCGAAGAGGTATCGTGCATTGCCGTTGGCGATAGCACTTGCACCGTTTTGATCGGCAAGCGCCCATTGGATTGAGCAGGCAGATGCGCAAGATTATTTTACAGCACCGGCACAAGATATTTCCATTCAATGAGCCAGCGCGTGATCTCCGTGTGCTCAACAAGCCGCTGTGGCTCTATCAGCGGGACGTGTTGGCGCGCTACACCACAGAGGAACGCGAAGTGGACTCGCTGGCAGAGATCGATTCCCGGCGGGTAGAAACACTGGTCTACCGGGATAATTTGTTCTTTGATCGCTTTTTCCTGGACGAGTTCGTCCAGCGGGCTCGGAGCTCGGGCCATGCCTGCCGGGTCGCTTTTGCGTTGGATGATCAGGCCATTACTGCCCATGCCTTGCCGATGCAGCGAGGTATCCGCCGCGAGGGGGACGTGTACGTCGCCGACATGTGGTATTTTCCGCGCGGGGTCGAGCCAGACGTGCGCCCGCTGGTGATTGACACCGGAGCACGCGAAGTGGGTTACTATCACGTCCCGACCCACATGTCGGACGACAAGGGCGAATTGGTGTACCACGTGCCTATCAAGCCGTTTTGTTCTATCGAGCATTGGATTCACACCATCACCGCCAATGTCATCTTTGGAGTGTTCGCTGAGGGAGCGCGGCTGGAGTGTGACGTCGAGCGCAGCGTGGGGAAACAACTCAAGATGTTGTGGCGGGCGATACTGGAACGGAAGCAGGTGCTCTCTTCGTCGGATGTGGTACACATAGGGCGCAATTGTAGCATTGATCCCTCGGCTGTCATCCAGGGCCCGGCCTATATCGGCGACAACGTCAGCATCGGCCCAGGCGTCGTCGTATGCACCTCCGTTATCGGGGACAACGTGGACATTATGCAGGGTGGTCAGGTACTGCTCAGCGTAGTGTCCGATCGCTGCTATCTGCCCTTTCGGGCGGCGCTCTTTATGAGCGTGATGATGGCAGATTCGATGGTGGCGCAGAACACTTGCTTGCAATTCTGCAGTATCGGGCGTAACACCTTTATCGGCGCTGGCAACACCTTTACCGACTTTAACCTGGTGCGCAAACCGATTCGGGCGTCGCATAATGGCAAACTGGAGGAGACGGGTATGCCGGTGCTGGGCGGTTGCGTGGGCCACAATTGTTTCATCGGCTCTGGTCTGATAGTGTATCCGGCCCGGGCCGTCGAATCGGACGTGGTTCTTTTAGCCTCGTCCGAGAGACGCGTGGTTGACCGTAACGTGCTTTACAAAGATAGCGACCACATGGCCATTCGAGACGGAGCCAAGTTGCACCCCCGGATATATCCACCATGAGCCCAAGCACAGCGCTTGTGCTGAGCCTCAAAGTAATGGACAACTTTGCTTTCGTCATCCACCCACTAGACCCCAAGCGCGATGTGGCCCGCAAGTACCCGTTGTTGGCGCGAGTATTGCCCACGTCGTTGATCCATTTCTTCTCTCGCTTCTGGCCGCCGCTCTACATTTCGCACGTCACCGGAGTGCGCTCAGAGGCCACGGGAAAAGAGATCGAAGGTTGGTTAGTGGCCTGCCCATTTACCGCCCGGCAAATGGTGCATCTCCCGCCTCGAACGGTCTATAAAAAGATCGTCCAGACCGGCCACCTGGCGCAGAGGTTGGACGCCCACCTGCTGGGGTTGGGGGCCTTTACGTCCGTCGTTGGTGACGGTGGGGTGACTATTGCCCAGAATTTGGACATCCCTGTCACCACGGGGCACAGCCTCACCGTGGCCGTCGTGGTCGAGGCACTAATGAAAGCGGCGCGTGGTCGCGGTGTCCGGCCAGAATCGGCCACCGCGGCCGTGGTCGGAGCGACGGGGAGCATTGGTTCAGCGTGCGCCCAGTTGCTCGCTCCAATGGTGGCCGAGTTGATCTTGATCGGCCGGCGTAGAAGCAGGGGTACGGGCGCGGGTACGGGTACGGGTACGGGCGCGGTAACCGCGCCCCTACTGGCACAGATGCAGGCGCAGATCGAGGCGGAGGGAACGTGTCTCGTGCGTACCTCGACGTGCATTGAGGACATCCGCGAGGCTGATATGGTGTTGAGCGCCACCAGCGCCGCCAGACCGATCATTGAGCCACAGCACCTCAAACACGGCGCGGTCGTGTGCGACGTGGCTCTCCCGTCGGACGTGTCGCCGCAGGTGGTTCGAGAGCGCGACGATGTGTTACTCATCGCCGGGGGGAGGGTGGACGTGCCCGGCGAGGTGGACTTGGGGTTCGATTTCGGACTCCCGCCCGGTCAGGCCTACGCCTGCATGGCAGAGGCAATGGTGCTGGCGTTGGAGGGGCGGTACGAAGATTACTCGTTAGGTAAACAGATTCAAATCGCACAGGTGCGCGAGATTGCTCGACTGGCCCGCAAGCATGGTTTTAAGATTAGCAGTTAGCAGTGGCTAGCAGTTTGTCGGAGAGGCGTTCCGGAGTCCAGGCTTCAGCCGGTTTTGCCGCCTTTTCTCCGGCTAAAGCCTCGACTCTAGTCCCTCGGGGGTCTCTCCGACAGGCGGCTAGCGGCGAAATAGGAGGAAGGAATATGTCACAAGGAAGAATTCTGGTAGTCGAGGACGATTTCGATATCTCTAACATGCTGCGTATCTATTTCCAATCACAGGATTACGAGGTGACGGTGGCCCAACGTGGTGGGGATGCGTTGGAAATGTGCCGCCATCAACTGCCCAACATTATCGTCCTGGATATTATGTTGCCGGATCTGGATGGCTACGACGTGTGCCGCGAGTTGCGGAGCAGCCTCCGCACCAGCCACATCCCGATCATTTTTCTGACGCAAAAGGACGAGCGTTCCGACAAGATCCACGGCCTCGAATTGGGCGCCGACGACTATATCACCAAGCCCTTTGACGTGGAGGAACTCAAACTGCGGGTCAAAAACGCAATGTCCCGCGCGACTTATGAAAGCCTGACCAACCCCACTACCGGTTTGCCCAGTGGGCGGCTGATTGAGGAGCAGTTGCGGCAGTTGACGCGGCGGGATGACTGGGGTGTCATCTATGTGGACATCCAGGGATTCACTGCCTTTAGCGAAGTATACGGCTTTGTGGCCGGCGAGGAGGTGTTGCGCTTCACCGCGATGGTCCTGGGCGAAGCAGTGGATAGCGTGGGAACACCCGACGATTTCATCGGTCACATCGGCGGTGATGACTTTATCGTCATCACCGGCAAAGACCTGACCACGCCCATAGTCGAGGACCTCAAGCGCCGCTTCGACACGGACGTGGGCACGCACTATGATTGGCAGACGCGGCAGCGGGGCTACCTGATCGTGCGCGACGACGAAGGCGGTGAAACCCAGGCCGACCTGATGAAACTCTCTATCGGCGTGGTGACACCCGACGACGGCCCCTTTACCGACATTCGAGAGATCACCGAGGTAGCTGCCAGCGCACGGCGCGAAAGACGAGTGGAGTAGGGGCGCACCAGCGTGTGTGCCCTGGAGGGCAGACACGTGGGTCTGCCCCTACTTGAAGGCATTAACCGTATGAGTGAACGGACAGAGAAACGCCGTGGATGGCCTGACGTGATCGTTGCTGTTAGTGCAGCGGTTTTGACGCTTGGCCTGGTGGCGTGGATGGTGAAATCTCCACCTGAGTGGATCACCATCCCGCGCTACCTGCTCGTCTTGCCGGTGAGCCTGATCGCCTCCTGGTTCGGCTACCGGGCGGCCTGGCTCGCGGCGGCGGCCGGTGCGTTACTCATCATCGTCTCTTTGGCTAGTGCCCTCGGCACCGGGGGGTTGTCGCCTCAGATCGTGGAGGGGCTGCTCGCCGGCGGATTGCTCTTCCCCGTGGCCCTGGCGTCTGCCCGGTGGGGAGCGCGGCCTGAGCCGACCGAGGCGCCTTCTCAGCAACTGTCGGATGAAGCATTGCGACGACGGATGGAAGCGCTGAATGGCCTCCAGCGCGTGAGTCGCGAAATCAGCGCCACCTTTGATCTGAGACGCATTTTGCACCTGGTATTGGAAGAGGCGAAACTCTTGGGCAAAGCAAGATACGGTGCGATTGTGCTTCGGGGGACCACGGGTGAGAGCGTCGTAACCCCGCCTCTGCGGTTAGAGATGTGCGCGGGCTATTCGGAGGCAGAGGAGGCTCGTTTCCGCGCGATATTGCGAGCGCCGGAGGCACATCCCGCTCTGGCGGAGGTGTTACATACCAGCCAATCGTTACTCATCCCCGACGTGACCAAGGAAGAGAACGAGGTCAGTGTCAAACCAGAAGCCCGTTCCATGCTCATCGTGCCGGTTTTCTACGAGGAGGCCCTGGCGGGCATGATCTTTTTGGAGAGTGCCGAGCAGGGCGCGTTCGACCAGGAAGTATTGGGATTCATCGAGGGGCTGGCTGCTCAGGCGGCCATCGCTATCGGCAATGACAGGCGTTACAAGGAACAGGTACGACGCAGCGAGTTGCTGCGGCATCGGGCCGACCAACTGGCACTGGTGTTGGAAGTCAGCCAGGCATTGCGCTCGGATCGGCCTCTCGAGGAGGTGTTGGAGGAGATCGCGTACGCGGTTCAGGAGAGCGTGGGATTCAACGTAGTATTGCTCAGTGTGTTGGAAGGTAGCCCGCTCTATCAACGCCGCGTGGCCGCCGCGGGCATTCCCATCGCCGATTTGGAGCGGATGAAAAAAGTACGACAACCGTGGTCTCTCGTAGAGCAGGTGCTGGATGACAAGTTCCGCATCAGTCAGAGTTACTACATCCCGCATGAACACCTGGACGTTTGGCGTGACCGTCTGGACGTATATGAGGGCGAAGCCGAGGACGTCGTGCGCGAACCCGGTCGCTGGCATCATCGTGATGCGCTGTTCGTCCCGCTTATCGGGCCTGGTGGTGACGTGCAGGGGCTCCTCTCGGTGGACCAGCCACGTGATGGCCGTGTTCCTGATCGTGCCACCGTCGAGGCATTAGAAATCTTTGCGGCCCAGGCGGCGTTGGCCGTCGGCAATGCCCGTCTGGTGGAGGAACTCCAGCGCCGCGCTGAAACGTTGGCCTTGTTCAACGAGATCAGCCGTTCGGTCACGGCTAAACTTGAACTGAGCGCGGTGCTGGATACCGTTATTGGAGTAGTCACTCGATTGCTACAGTGTGACTATGGCAGCGTTTTCCTCCTGGACCCCAATAGTGGGCGGTACGTGCCACGAGTGGTACATGGATTCGTTCTCGACGACATCTCAAAAATCTCCTTTGCCCCAGGCGAGGGACTCGTCGGAGTGGTAGCTGAGAGTGGTATGCCGCTCTCGATTGACGACGTGAGACAGGAGCCGCACCCCGTATCCGGCCCCCTGGGAGTTGAGGCAGGTTCTGCAATGCTGGCGCCCCTCACGGTCGGCGAGCAGGTCGTGGGCGTTCTGAGCGTAGGCCACCGGGGGACTCACGTGTTCTCGCCAACCGAGGTGGCGATACTTTCAGCGTTGGCCGACCAGGTGGCCGTGGCGGTGGAGAACGCCCGCCTGTTCGATGAGGTGCACCGGTTTTCGGTGGAACTGGAGCAGCGCGTTGAGGAGCGTACCCAGGCATTGGCCGAGGCGCTGGGGGAACTGACTCAGGAGCGTGATCGGGTCGAGACGCTTTATCGCATCACCTCCCAACTTTCGGCCAGTCTCGATCTGGACCACGTGCTGAATCGGGCTCTAGCGTTGGTCGTGGAGGCTGTGGGAGTCGAACGGGCATCCATCCTGATGCTGGACACCGAGTCCGGGCAATTGATCCATCGAGCGGCCCTGGGGACGGAGGCCAAATTGCCGCTTGGTGGCACCCCTACCCATCTCCGCCGGGGCGAGGGACTGGTGGGCTGGGTGATTGAGCATCGTGAGGCAGTCATCGTGCCCGATATTCGACAGGACCCCCGCTGGGTGGAGCCACGAGAGAAGGAGCGGGAGTATCACTCGGCCTTGGCTGTCCCCCTGCTGAGTGGTGATCAGGTGCTGGGCGCGTTGCTTTTGTTCCACATTCAACCTGATTTCTTCGACGAGGATCACTTGCGCCTGGTGGAGGCCGCTGCCGTCCAGGTCTCTAACGCCATTAGCAACGCCGCACTCTATGGCATGATCCGTGACCAGGCCGAGCGGCTTGGAAGCATGCTCAAGACCCAGAGAATCGAGGCGGCCAAGAGCCAGGCCGTTCTGGAGGGCGTTGCAGATGGGGTGATGGTGGCTGACGCTCGTGGCGAGGTCATCTTGCTCAATGCGGCAGCAGAACGTATCCTAGAGTTGCCACGGGAAGAGGCTCTGGGACGGGCGACCGGCGAAATGCTGGGACTGTATGGCGCCCAGGCACGGGATTGGATGGAGACGATCGCCAGATGGACGCAGCAGACCGAAACTTTTGCCACTGACGAGTACCTATCTACCCAGTTAGACATCGGAGACAGTATTGTCAGTGTCCACCTGTCGCCGGTGCTGATGGGCACCGAGTTTCTGGGCACTGTTTCTGTCTTCCGTGATATCACAGCAGAGGTGGAGGCCGATCGCGCCAAGACCGAGTTCGTTTCCATGGTCTCGCACGAATTGCGCACACCGATGACCTCGATCAAAGGATACACTGACTTGCTTCTGATAGGGGCGGCTGGCATATTGTCGGACCAGCAGCAAGAATTCCTGTCCACCGTCAAGAATAACGTGGACCGGCTTTCCATATTGGTCAACGACCTGCTGGACATCTCGCGTATCGAAAGCGGACGTTTGACGCTCCTACCTCAGACGGTACACGTAGACAAAATGATAGATCAGGTTATCACAGCCATGCGAGCACGGACGATGGACAAAGGATTGACTTTGAGATCAGACGTGCCACGCACGTTCCCCGAGGTCACCGCTGATCCCAACCGCGTGGCCCAGATTCTGACCAACCTGGTAGGGAATGCCTGCCAGTACACGCCGACTGGCGGCGAGATTGTGGTGTCGGCTCGTGTGCGCGATGGCGAGGCGCACATCTCGGTGCGCGACACGGGCATTGGCATAATACCGGAGAATCTGACCAAGATATTTGACCGTTTCTTCCGCGCCGATGATCCGCTGGTGCAGGAGACACCGGGCACAGGATTGGGGCTTTCCATCGTCAAGTCGCTGGTAGAGATGCACGGGGGGCGAATTTGGGTGGAGAGCGAGATGGGAGAGGGAAGCACGTTCACGTTCACTCTCCCCATCGCGTCCGACGCGTCCGAGCAGAACGATACTGATTGACAGTAAGCCAGCCCCGCAAACAGACGGGGCTGGGCGGCCTGCCCCAACACTGGTGCTTTAGGTCGGTGTAATGAAATAAGGAAAGCAATGCCAAAGATACTCGTTGCCGAAGACGAACGAGACATTCGTGAATTGATCGGGTTTGCACTGCGCTTTGCGGGCTTTGAGGTGGTGCTGACTGCCGATGGCAGCGAGGCCGTCGAGCAGGCACCGTTAGAGCAGCCTGACCTCATCATCCTCGACGTGCGTATGCCGAGGATGACGGGGTACGAGGCCTGCCGCTGCTTGAAGGAGAATCCGGTCACCAGTGCCATCCCGGTCGTCTTCCTTTCGGCCAAGGGGCAGGGAGATGAGGTTCGACAGGGTATGACTTTGGGAGCGGTAGAGTACATCATCAAACCTTTCGCGCCGGATGAACTGGCTGATCATGTCCGAGATATTCTACAGCGCGTGGGGTCTTTCGAGTCACAACAATAGCGGGCAGAAGACTACACAGCACCGGATGGTGATTTGACGATGAGTGCCATTGTCATCAATGATGGTCTCGTTCACTACGAGGCGATGGGGCACGGCCGGCCGTTGATCTTTTTGCACGGCTGGCTGGGGTCGTGGCGTTATTGGGTGCCGGCGATGGATGGGCTATCGGTCAGGTATCGCGCCTACGCGCTCGACCTGTGGGGTTTTGGCGATTCGGACAAACTAGAGATGCACTATAGCATTGATGCATACCTCGAACTGATAGAGGAATTTATGGACCGGTTGGGGGTGCAAAGTATCTCATTGGTGGGGCACGCGTTGGGAGGCGTGGTCGCGCTATTGTTCGCTGCCCGGTTCCCGGAGCGAGTGGAGCGGGTGATGGGGGTGAGCGTGCCCCTGGTAGGTGCGGCAATCAGCCGGCCGCTTGCCAGTCTTTCTAGCAATGGAGGGGCATTGGCACGGCTGGTAGCGCGGCGGGCCAATTTCCCCGAGGTAGACGTGGAGGCACGCAAGGCCGATGTGCCCGCTATTATTCACAGCATACGCTCTGCGATGGCGTACGACCTGGGCCGTGTGCTGTCTCCTGTTGACATTCCTGTGCTTTTGGTGTACGGCGAGGGTGATGTCCTCATCAAGCCACCGCAGCCAGAATGGCTACAAGGCTGTGACAAGAACGTGCGCACTATGCTTCTGAACGGCACGCAACATTTCCCCATGCTGGAAAAGCGGAACAAGTTCAACCGGCTACTGTTGGATTTCCTCGACGCTGGAGGGGATCTGGCCTCGCTAGAGTTGAAAGAGGAGTGGCAGCGCCGCTTACGATAGCCGTTAGTGTACTTGCGGCAACGGATAAAAGCGAATAAGCGGATGAAAGGAGCCGCTACGTCGGTAGCGGCTGATTGTTTGTATGATCGTGTACGTTCAGAGAGGAAGGACACTGTGCGCGTCATCACGGGCAAGGCAAAGGGACGCCGGCTAAAGTCGGTGCCGGGAAAAGGGACGCGGCCCATTACGGACCGGGCCAAGTTGGCCCTCTTTAACATTATTGGCAACGACGTCGTGGATTGCCGCTTCCTGGATCTTTTTGCCGGTACCGGACAGGTAGGAATCGAAGCATTGAGCCGGGGAGCAATTGAAGCCGTCTTTGTAGAGCAGGCCTGGCCCGCACTGCGTACGATCCGCGATAACCTGGCTCATACCCGGCTAGAGGCCGGTGCCCGGGTGGTGCGGGCCGATGTGTTTGATTTTTTGGCCGGTGAGCCGGAGCCATTCGACTATATCTACATCGCGCCGCCGCAGTACCGGGGCCTGTGGGTGGAGACGCTGCGGGCGTTGGATGCCAACCTCTCCTGGCTGTCCGGCGACGGCTGGGCTATGGCGCAAATCCACCCCCAAGAGTACGAGGAACTGGTGCTGGAGCGCCTGGCGCTCTTTGACCAGCGCACCTACGGGGGCGTAATGCTCTGTTTCTATGGCCTTACGGAGAGTTCGTAGTGGCGACTGGCGACTATGGTCATCGGTTCGGTCGTCTGAGAACACGGATCGGTAGAATTGGCGGATTGTGTGCGTCTAACCGTCAACCGACGCCTGATAGTCGGCCACCGCCCGTCGGGTAGTGTACCAGACCCGCCCGCGCTTGATCGCCTCCAACCGGCCTTTGCGGGCCAGTAGACTCAAGTACTCCTGGCTGTAAGGGGTACCCTGGACGGCCTCGCGCAGGGTAATCCACTCGTCTTCGGGAGCGGGCGGCCCGGTGCGCACCGTGCAGGCATCCAGGTAAAGAGTCAGACTACGCTCGACAGCCTGCCCCACAAAGTTGACCACAGAAGCCTCGTTTCCCCTGTCGGCCTGGGCCAGGACCCGGTAATACTGGCGACGGTTGACGCGCATGATGATGGTCGGCGGGTAGCCCTCACACATCAGCAGCAAGTTCATCACCAACCGCGCGGTGCGACCGTTGCCGTCAATGAAGGGGTGAATGGCCACCAGCCGGTGGTGGGCCAGGGCTGCCCGTTCGACGGGGTGTAGCGCCAGCGCCGGGCCATCGAGCCAGTCGCCCCACTCGCTCATCAAGTGAGGCACTTGCCACGCATCGGGCGGCTTGTGGGCTGTGCCGGTGACGTATACCGGCAGGTTCCGATACTGGCCGGCGTTGTCGTCATCTATGCGCGTGAGAACCAACCGGTGTATCTGGCGAACGTGGAAGGGGGTAATAGGGTCCTCGCCGGCGGCCAACGCATCCACGTATTCGATGGCCTCTTTGTGGTTAATGACCTCAAAGTGCTCGCGCAGGCTCTTGCCGCCAATGGTCAGCCCCGTCTCCAGGATGAGTTGCGTTTCTCTGAGAGTGAGGGTGTTGCCTTCAATGGCGTTAGAGTTGTAGATCCACTCGATGGTCAGTTGTTCGTTGAGGCGGCGCACGGCGGCTGCCGGCAGTGGACGCAGGCTGTCAAGTTGGGCTTTCTTTTGTTCCAGGCGGGCTAAAAGTCGTGGCTCGATCATTGGTCAGGTCTCTGTGTCGGTATCGGATAGCATCGAATATACTACACCCGATACCGATACAAGTCAAGCCCTAGCAGTCTGTCGGAGAGCCCCCTGAGGGACTGGAGTCGAGGCTTTAGCCGGAGAAAAGGCGGCAATTTCCGGCAAAACCGGCTGAAGCCTGGACTCCGGAACGCTTCTCCGACAGACTGCTACCCCGCCACGCGCCGGTAGAACAGCGGCAGCTGCTGGACGGGTGTGTCGCTGAAGGTGTGTGCAGCCAGCACCCGCTCGCGGGCCGCCGCCAGTTTCGTCTCGTCGTTGGCGTGAACGGTGAACAGCGGTGTGCCTTTCTGCACCGAATCGCCCACCTTGTGGTGCACGAGCACGCCGACGCTGTGGTCAATGGGATCGTTTATCTCCTCCCGTCCGCCACCCAATTCCACCACGGCCTTTCCTACCTCGGCCGCGTTCACGCTGACCAGGTAACCGCCGCGCGGCGCAGGAACGGGCTCGATCAACCGGGCCTGGGGCAACCGGGCCGGTTCGTCCACGTAGCGCACGTCGCCGCCCTGGGCCTCCACCAACTCTCTGAATTTGCGCCAGGCGGCTCCGGAGGCCAGCGTCTCCGAGGCCAACGTGAGTGCTTCACTGGTGTCGGTGGCCTTGTTGCCCAGCGCCAACATCTCTGCCGCCACGACCAGGCAGTGTTCGCGCAAGTCGGCGGGGCCGCCCTCGTGCAGTGTGTTGATCGCCTCCCGTACCTCCAGCGCGTTGCCCACGGCCCAGCCCAGCGGTTGGTTCATGTCAGAGATGAGCGCGACCACCCGCCGCCCGGCCTGGCCGCCCAGGTGCACCATAGCCTGGGCCAGCGCCTCTGCATCCTCCAGCGTCTTCATGAACGCGCCGTTGCCCATCTTGACGTCCAGCACGATACCGTCGGCGCCGGCGGCGAGTTTCTTGCTCATGATCGAACCGACTATGAGCGGGATGGACTCGACGGTGGCCGTCACGTCGCGCAGTGCGTACAGTTTGCGGTCGGCCGGGGCCAGGTCGGCGCTTTGCCCGGTGAGCACGATGCCGATTTCCTCGAGTTGGGCTTTGAACTCGGCCACGCTCAAGTCGGCGCGGTAGCCGGGGATAGACTCCAATTTGTCCACCGTCCCGCCGCTAAAGCCCAGCCCCCGCCCGGTCATCTTGGCGACCGGCAGGCCGCAGGCCGCGACCAGGGGCGCTACGACCAGGCTGACCTTGTCGCCCACGCCGCCCGTAGAGTGCTTGTCCACAGCAAAAGGTACAATGTCCTTCAGATCGAGCACGTCACCCGAATAGGCCATCGTCAGCGTCAGATCGTGTATTTCGCGGTCAGTCATACCACGCAGACACACGGCCATCAGCCAGGCGGCGGCCTGGTAATCGGGGATTTCGCCCCGGGTATATCCCTGAACGAAGAACTCGATTTCCTCCCGCGAAAGTTCAACCCCATCTCGTTTTTTGGCAATGATATCTACAGCGTGCACAGTTTGCCTCCTTTAACCTCAACCTCAATCTTATTGATTATAGCACAGGATTCAGGCAGGGTAAAGTTGCCTCTAATCCCGATTGACGTTATAATGGATTATCTTGTTGCAGAGAGGATGACACAATGACTAAAGTAGATACAATTTTGACCGGCGGCAGTGTCGCCACGATGGACGATGATTTTGCTCTCTTCATTCCCGGCGCGGTTGCCATTCGCGATGGTATCATCGAGGGTGTCGGGCCGGCCGACCAGGTTGCAGCCGCGTACACCTCGGACGAGGTCGTGGATTGCAGTGGGTGCGCCGTTATTCCGGGTTTGATCAATGTCCACACTCACGCCCCGATGACCCTGCTCCGGGGACTGGCCGACGACCTGCGACTGGATGTTTGGTTGATGGGTTACGTCATGCCCGTGGAGCAAGAGTTCGTGCGGCCTCGTTTCTGCTGGCTGGGCACGCAACTGGCCTGCGCCGAGATGATTCGCTCCGGCACGACCTGTTTCGCCGACATGTACTATTACGAGGAGGCCGTCGCCGACGCGGCGGCTCAGGCCGGTATGCGGGCCGTGTGCGCCGAGACTGTGCTAAAGTTCCCCACGCCCGATGCACTGAGTTACGACGAGAGCCTGGAATACACCCGTGATTTCATCCGGCGTTGGAAAGGTCACCCGCTGATCACGCCGGCGGTAGGGCCTCATGCCCCTTATACGACGACCGCTGAACTGTTGCAGGCATGTGCTCAACTGGCGTTAGAGTTCGACGTGCCGCTCCACATCCACATCGCCGAGACCGCGCAGGAGGTGGAGGAGCACCGGGCTGAGTACGGGATGCCGATGACGCCCTGGGTGAAAAAGCAGAACGTTTTCGAAGCCAAAGTCACAGCCGCCCACTGTGTCCATCTGGACGAGGGAGAGATGCTCACGCTGTTGCACCACGGGGTTGGCGTGGCACACAACCCCACCAGCAATCTCAAATTGGCCAGCGGTATCGCGCCGGTGGTGCACATGCTGGAACTGGGGCTCAACGTGGGCATCGGCACCGATGGCCCGGCCAGCAACAACAACCTGGATATGTGGGAGGAGACACGGTTAGCGGCGTTGCTGGCCAAGGGCGCGACCTCCGACCCCACGGCCCTGCCGGCGCGGCAGGCGCTGGCGCTGGCGACCATTGGCGGGGCGCGGGTGCTGCACCTGGATGAGTTAGTTGGCTCGCTGGAAGCGGGCAAACGGGCCGACATTGCCGTGGTGAACCTGTGCAACGTCCATAACACGCCCAAGTTTGCGCGTGATCGAGAGGCGCTGTATGCCCAGTTGGTCTACGCCGCCAAGAGCAGCGATGTGCGGGACGTGATGTGCCAGGGGCGGTGGCTGATGCGCGAGCGGGAGTTGCTCACGTTGGACGAGCAGGCGCTAGAGGCTGAGGCAGCCATCGTGGCACACAAGATTGACACCTTTCTCATTCAGCGCGAAGAAAGCGTGCTCAGCAAACTGTTGGTCATCGGCCAGGTGGCCCAGGAAAAGACGTTCGAGGTACAGGTCAAAGTGCTTATGATGGACGCCGCACCGGTGGAAGCCTTGCTGGGTGGGCCAGAGATTCTGGTCGTCAAGCCGAGCCACCGTCGCCAGTACGATACTTACTTCCTGTTCGACGATCCCTACCGCAGCCGCATCCGCTACCGGGAGGACGAGATGCTGGACGAGAGTGGTGACCAGGTGCAGGACGCGCTCTACCGGCTGACGTTGACCGGCGAGACGAAGGATCGCGAGTATGCTCACTCGGTGCTCCTGTCGCGCTCCCGCTTCGATGCGCCAGCGACGCGCAGTCTGCGCTTTTACCGTGAGTACTTTCAGCCGGCGTCCGAGGTCGTGGTGCACAAGGAGCGACGCCGTTACCACGTGCGCTACGGCGGGACGGATTTCGCGGTCAATCTGGACCGGCTGACGAAGCCGGAACTGCCGGGAGTTTTCCTCGAGATCAAAAGCCGCACCTGGTCGAGGCAGGACGCGGAGCGGAAGGCGGAGTTGATCGGCGAACTGCTAGAGACACTCGGCGTGCAGGAGCAAGAGTTGGTCAAGCAAGAGTACATGGAACTGGCGGTCGAGGCGGAGGAGAGGGAGTAGTCACCTGTCGGGCGGCAGGCAAGAAACCAGGTTTCTCATCTGCGGTCATCCCGAGGAGGGCGGCGTGTTCAAGTACATCGCCGACGTCCCGGAGGGCATGGTTAGTCGCCAGGTGCCGGAGCAGACCTACGCCGTCTTTCCCTGCACGCTCGAGACCATCCACGAAATGTACCAGTACGCCTTCCAGACCTGGCTGCCCCAGTCCGACTACCAGGCCGGGGATGGCCCCGACTTTGAGTTGTACGACGAGGATTTTCGCTCAATCGGTGTACGTCGCCAGTTTCGCCGCCAACAGATTGGCCGAAAGGCGCGTCAGGTCTCGGTCGCGTTCGATGGTCAGGCTCTCTGTCACCCACCGGTAGGTGTACAGGCTGACCAGGGCCACCGCAACCAGTATGATGGCGGTGGGAACAAAAGACCAGGCGATGATTTTATTGCGCAGGCTCTTCCACCGGAACATTTTTAGATTTTAGATTTGCTGATTTGCCGATTTACTGCGTTTCGATCTCTACCACCGCCGTCATACTCCAGCGCAGTTCCGGCACGGTCTTGTCCAGTTCGACGGTGACGGGGTAGGTCATGTTGCCCCGGTAATCCACGGTCTCCACCATCTCGTACACCAGCGCGTCAACCGGCGCAGCGAATAGGAAACTGATAAGCGGATAGTCGTTGCCCCCTCATCCGCTTATCCGCTTCTATCTGTTGCCTCCACAATCTCAATCTCCTCCCCCGTCAACCCATACAACTCATACACCAACCGGTCAATCTGCCGGTCGGTGGCCTCGATTTGACGCTGGTAGAGTTGCTTGTCGGAGAGAAGGGTGGCGGCGGCCAGTTTTTGGTGCAGTGGCTGTCATTTCGTTTTCCTCGAGTGCTGTTCAGGGGAGGAGAGTGTGGTGGTCAGGAGTGACTCGTCAGGCGACGCTGTGCTCACCGTCCATCTGACCGCCTCGGCGGAAGAGACTCTCCGGAGATTGGTGTCAGGACAATCACGACAGACTGCCGCAAAATCTCTTCCCAGATACCTTACGGCTTGACTGACTCGAGTAGGCCCAGGCCAATCTCTACGGCTACGCTGGGATCGGCCTGGTGTTCGATCATGACAGCGACGGCGTAGCGCGTTCCGCCGGTTGCGCGAGCGACGCCGGTGAACCAGGCGTGCGGCGGCTGATCTTTTCCGGCGATGGCAATCCCCCAGTGTGCGGCGACGCCATCATCGTAGCGTTGCCAGACCGCCAAGAGTTCGCGTGCTCTGGCCGGCGTGAGAACGGCGCGGGGCTGCCCGGTGCCAGGGTGCTCGTGCCAGTCTCCTTTCACATCCTGGACGCGGAGGACCAACCGTGGGGCGGGCATTGTGCCCTCGTTGGCCAGCGTCGCGGCCACCAGCGCTATCTGCAAAGGGGATACGGTTAGATTTCCCTGCCCGATGGCCTCGGCCCGCAAGCCCCTCGTGGTCGAGAGTGTTTCCGTATTCCAGTCGGCCGCCTCGGTCGGGATCTCTAGCGGGGGTGGGGTGGTGAGCGCCCAACGTTCCACTGCCTCTGTCAGCCCATCGGCTCCCAACCGTTCGCCCAACTCGGCGAAGGGGACCGGGCAGGCGGCCCCGTAGGCGTCGGCCAGCGCATAAGGCTCGGAGGGGGGTGTGCTGCAGCCCAGCCGGGCGCCGTTGACGATGAGGGTTGTGGTGATGCCGGTGACGGGAGTCGCAAGGTCGGCCCGTCCATCGTCCAGCGCCTCGGCCAGGACGACGGTCTGGAGGGTGGCTCCCGGCTGATAGAGGCCCTGAGTGGCCCGGTTGACCAGCGGCGCAGTTGGGTCATCGCTCAAGATCTCCCATTCTTCGTCGAGGCGCGCCGGGTCAAAGGTGGGGCTCGAGGCCAGGGCCATAATCTCGCCGGTGGTGGCGTCAAGCAACACCACGGCCCCGGTCTGTCCGGCGAGGGCCTCCTGGGCCTGCGCTTGCAGCGGTGCGCCGAGTGTCAGTTGTACATCGTGGCCGTGGGGTGGGCGGTGGAGCAGTTCATCCCACGCGGCCTGCCAAGCGCTGCGCCCCATCTCCCCGCGCAGTTCCTCGTCAAAGGCGGCCTCAATGCCCCCGGTGCCGTAGCGCAGACTGGCGTAGCCGACCGCGGGCGCGGCCTCCGGCACGAGGTAGCAGCGCGTGACGATGCCGTCGTTGGCCACTTCCACGTCGGCCAGCACAGTTCCCTCCCGGTCCAGGATGCGCCCACGCACGATGCGCTGTTCGTAGAGCACGCGGCGTGGGTTGTCGTCGCGGGCGTTCAGGTAATCGGCGCGAACGATGGCCCAGTAGCCACACGTCGCGGTCAGCAGCGCCAGGGCCAGAAGAAGCGCCCAGGCAGTGTGGTAGATTGGTAGATTGGTAGATTGGTAGATTGGTGAACCGTCTTCCCAATTTACCGAAACCCGGAGAAGGAGGGCCAGGGCGATGAAACTGGTCAGGAGGGAACTGCCGCCGTAGGAGACGAAAGGGAGGGTGACACCGGCGATGGGGGCCAATTTGGCGTTTCCGGCCATGATGACCCACGCCTGGATAACCAGACTGGCGGTAAGGCCCGCGGCAAGGAAGCGCTCGAAGGGACGTGGCGCGCGGGCGGCGATGCGGAAACCGCGCAGCATCAACACGCCGTATAGCGCGACGACGACCAGTGTCCCCGCCAGGCCGAACTCTTCCCCGATGGCGGCGAAGACAAAGTCGGTGTGCACGGCAGGGATGTAACCGGGGCTTCCCGATCCCAACCCTCGTCCGAAAATTCCTCCGGCCCCGAAGGCCAGCAGCGATTGCACGATCTGGAAGGCGCGGCCGGCCGCCTCTGGCCAGGGGTTCAACCAGCCGTCCACCCGTAGCGCCACCCGGTCGGAGAGCAGGTAGCCGGACAGGCCCACCAGCAGGAAGAGTGTCAGCCCGGCGGCGACGTATCCCCATTGCCCCGTCGCCAGGTAGAGCATTGCCAGGAAGGTGAAAAAGAACAGCATCGCCGCGCCCAGGTCTTGCTGCCAGGCCAGCAGTATCACCGTCAGCCCGAACATTGCCAGAAGCGGGCCGACATAAGCCAGCGGTGGGAGATGCCAGCGCCCGATCTTGGATCTTTCTGAGACGATCAGTTCCCGTCGCTCGGCCAGGTAGGAGGCCAGGTAGACGACGATCAGGAGTTTGAGCGGCTCCGAGGGCTGGAAGTAGACGTCGAAACCCCCCAGCCAGAGGCGTGGGCCGTAGCCGGAGGGGTTGACGCCGAAGATGAGCGTAATTGCCAACAGTGCCAATCCCCCGAGGAGCCAGGTATAGCGGAAGCGCCGCAGCCAGCGCAGGCCTGCCCTGAGCCCCGTCGAAGGAGCTTGCCCTGAGCCTGTCG
>Ga0136651_10000466_pt1 | contig 22216 bp, 21 predicted proteins | sample Mar14236cmmetaG_FD_94867 | JGI IMG/M metagenome (GOLD analysis project Ga0136651, IMG submission 94867) | Marine hydrothermal vent microbial communities from Guaymas Basin, Gulf of California to study Microbial Dark Matter (Phase II) - Marker... ... | reverse complement strand
GGTACAGGACTTGACAACATAGACACAAAAGCGGCAGAGGAAAAAAATATAAAGATTTTGAATACTCCGGGAGCGAATTCTATATCTGTCGCTGAATTGACTATAGGATTGATGATAGCCGCATCGAGATACATCCCGCAGGGTACCCAAAGCTTGAAAGAGGGAAAGTGGGAAAAGAAGAAATTGAAGGGATTTGAACTTTTCCAAAAAAAACTCGGGATAATAGGTTATGGAAAAATAGGAAGAGAAGTTGCAAAAAGAGCAAAAGCTTTTGGAATGGAGATTCTGGTGTATGATGTTGTGAAACCGGAAAGCGCGGAAGATTTTATCAAATTCGTCGAATTCGAGGAACTTGCAAAAACATCAGATTATATAACTTTGCACGTCCCTTTGAATGATGCTACTAAGCACATGATAGATGAGCATGTATTTGAAATAATGAAAGATGAGGCCATTTTGATAAATGCGTCGAGAGGCGGAATAGTAAATGAAGAAGCTCTTTATAATGCACTAACATCCGGAAAATTGAGAGCAGCAGCTCTTGATGTATTTGAGGTAGAACCACCAAATGATGAATTGCGAAAAAAATTGCTGAATCTTGAAAATGTTATAGCAACTCCACATATTGGAGCCTCAACTGTAGAGGCTCAAAAAAGAGTGGGGATTGAAATAGCGAAGAGGATTATTGAAAATGTTTGAACAGAGGGAGAGGACATTTGTGAATTTTCGAAAGATCTATGATATAAGTGTTACCCTCGGATTGGAGTCTATAACTTATCCTGGAGATGAACCCTTCAGGCGCGAGGTTATGAGATCAATAGAAGAAGGGGCAGAGGTCTCGAGATTGATCATGAGTTCACACTCGGGTACCCATATGGATGCATCGGCACATTTCATAAAAGGTGGTAAACGTATTCATGAATATAATATTGAAAGATTCATCTTGTCGGCGAGGGTTATTGAAATCAAGGATCCCAAAGAAATAAAGCTTGAAGAACTTGAAAAATCATCTATACCAGAGAATAAAGCTTTGTTGTTTAAAACAAGGAATTCCATGGAAGGAATTTCTCACAATGGAAAGTTTACGAAGAATTTCGTTCATTTGTCCGAAGAAGCAGCAGATTATTGTGTAAAAAGGAATATTCCACTCGTTGGCATAGACTACATAACGATTGAAAAAGTCGGTAGCAATACTGTTCACAAGAAGTTGCTCGGTAACGATATTATAATACTCGAAGGGATAAACCTTAAAAATGTACCACAAGGTGAATACTTGTTGGTCTGTCTACCTTTGAAGATAATGGATGGTGAAGGTTCACCCGTTAGGGCAATTCTAATTAGCGAATATTGATTTATTCTGGAGGTGTCCATTTTGAGAGTTCTAAGTGGAATGCGTCCAACTGGAAGGCTTCACGTCGGACATCTGGTTGGTGCACTCGACAATTGGGTTCGAATTCAAAATGAAGGTAACGAGTGTTTCTACTTCATAGCAGATTGGCACGCGTTGACGACCAATTACGATGATGTTTCCAAAATATATGAGTACACCATAGACATAATAAGGACATTTCTGGCGTGCGGTATAGATCCAGATAAAAGCGTCGTTTTTGTGCAATCTGCAATAAAGGAACATGCGGAGTTACAGCTTTTGTTCTCGATGATAACTCCTGTCGGGTGGTTGGAAAGAGTACCAACTTATAAGGAAATCAAGCAACAACTGTCATACAAGGATCTATCTAACCTAGGCTTTTTAGCCTATCCGGTTCTTCAGGCAGCTGATATCTTGATCTATAAACCAGATGGTGTACCTGTTGGCCAAGATCAAGTGTATCATGTTGAATTGACACGTGAGATCGCGAGGCGTTTCAATTATTTGTATGGCCAAGTTTTTCCAGAGCCGAAAGAATTGCTATCACATTTGCCAAAACTTCCCGGGACCGATGGAAGGAAAATGTCCAAAAGTTATGGGAATGTCATTTTGATCGATACAACCGAGGATGAACTTAGGGAAAAAATTTTACGTATGATGACCGATCCAGCAAGGAAGAGACGTTCTGATCCTGGTGATCCTGAAAAGTGTCCCGTTTGGGATTATCACAAAGCTTTTGGAACGACGGATGATGAGAAAGAATATATAAAAAATGGATGCAGAACCGCAAGCATTGGTTGTATAGATTGTAAAAAAGTATTGTTGGGGCATATGATAGAGCGTTTAAAACCAATCTGGAAGAGGTTGGACGAGCTTAAGAAAAACGAGGAGTACGTTCACAGGATTATAAACGAAGGTAACGAAAAAGCAAGAGCATTTGCCATTGAAACAATTAAAGAAGCACGCGAAGCCATGAATCTCAGATTTTGAATTGGAGAGTGAATAAATGACACAGGAATTTGTTTTTACTCTGCCACATTTTGAAGGTTCGTTGGATCTTTTACTTTATTTAGTTAAAAAACATGAGATGGATATAAGGGATATAAAAATATCCGTAATAGCCGATGAGTTTTTAGATTACATAAACCGAATGAAAAGACTGGATATAAGTGTGGCTTCTGATTTTATGCTCATGGCTTCTACTTTAATGGAATTAAAATCTAAAATTCTTCTTCCAAATAAGAGCATCGAGGATATAGAAAAAATCAAACAAGCAAAAAAGGAGCTCTCTGAGAGACTGATAGCATACCAAGAAATGAAAAAAATAGCGGGTAAATTTAAAAAGAGATTAGATGAATCGTTGAAATTACACTCAGTAAAGGTCAAAGGAGAAAAATCAGAAATGACGATAGACCCAAATAACCTTTCAAAATTGAAGGAATTGTTTGAGCATGTCTCAAAAGTTTTAAAAGCCCGTGAAAAGGTTTATAAGATCAGATCAGAAAAATACTCCGTTGCAAGCAAGATGGAAGAGGTTTATGGGAAACTTGAAAAGAAAGGTAAAATGGGTTTGAAAGAGATATTACTGGAAGCAAAGGATCGCATTGAGTTGATAGTTGTTTTTCTTGCTGTGTTGGAGTTGATAAGATTGAACAAGTTGTCGCTGAAAACTGCAAATGAAAAATATATTTTAGAGGTGATTGAGTGAATTCAAAAGCTTTGGTGGAAGCCCTGATTTTCGCATCGAATAAACCCATCAGCATTAGAAATCTATCCAAGATAACTGGTATATCTAAAACTGTGTTGCAGAAACTGATAGATGAGATTCGCATTGAATATTCAGATCAAAAACATGGGGTAATGTTGAAAAAAGTTGGAGAATCTTATTTGTTCTTAACCAAACCAGAGTATCACGAATATGTTGAGAAAGTCTCCGACAGGGGTATAAGCAATCTCACGCCGTCTCAGATAGAAGTCTTAGCTTACATAGCCTTTAAAGGGCCCATAACACGAAAAGAATTGCATGAAATCAGAGGAAAAAGTGCTGATAACATATTGAGAGATTTGCAAAATATGAGATTGATAAGTAAAAGAAGATCAAAAAGAAAGGGTAAACCTTACGAATACACGGTGACAAAAAAACTTCGCGAGATTCTTCACATTGCTTCAATGGAGGAATTTATAAATGAAGTTGCAGAAATTTCTCCAGATGACAGCTAAGGTTTCAAGAAGAAAAGCGGATCAATTAATATCACAAGGCAAGGTTCAAGTGAATGGGGAAATTATAAAGGAATACTGGTATGATATTGATCCTAACAAAGATACGGTGACATTGGAAGGCAAGGAACTCTCTTTTAAATCAGTGAGGTTGTATTATTATTTATTGAATAAACCCGCTGGGTATATAACCACCATGTTCGATCCACAGGGAAGGTCAACTGTTTGGGATTTGATAAAAGATAAGGTCAAAGACAGGGTGTACCCTGTCGGTAGATTGGATAAAGATACTGAGGGTTTGTTGATATTGACCAACGATGGAATTTTTGCAAACAGGATAATGCATCCAAAATATAAAATTCCTAAAAAGTATGAGGCCGTTGTTGAAGGTATATTAACGAGAAAGGAAATACTTGAGTTGAGAAATGGTGTAATACTGAATGATGGATACAAAACTTTACCTGCCAAAGTTAAGATTTTGGAAAAATTGGGTACCAAAACAAGGATCGAAATTGAAATAAGAGAGGGTAAAAAGAGACAGATAAAGAACATGTTCAAAGCCTTGGGACACAAGGTATTGTATTTGAAAAGATTATCCATAGGTCCTCTGACACTTAAAGGAATAGAAAGAGTTGGAAAGCTCAGAGAGATAACGAAAGAAGAGTTGAAGAAATTTGATAGGTTCATTGAAAATCTGAATGAAGATCAATAAAAAAATTTCGGAAGGACATATGTCCTTCCGAATAATGTATCTATCTTTATGGGGGGATAGGGGGTCGCGCCTTCATGAAATATATTAATCGAAAGAGTTTACATTAACATGTCATCTTAGGAAAAAAATCTTGATTTTTACATAACAGAAAGGAGTGTAAATTGTGAAGAAAATTACAGCATTTTTTTTGATATGTTTACTATTTTTCGGCAGTGTTTCATTATTTGCTATTGATGAAAAAGGAATAACCATATTAAGAAAGGCAAAAGGGGCCATAGAGTATGGAAAAGAAATAGGCGAAACATCCATAATAAAAGACGCAATTAGATCTCTCAATGAATTTTTGGTTACGTATCCGAATGATCTGAAAGAGGTGAGAGAGGCTTATACTCTCATGGGAGATGCTTATTTCGTCCTCGAGGAATATTCCAACGCCATTGAAAGTTACAAGAGAGGTATCAAAAGCTACAATGTGAAGGATAAAAGATATTATTATGCTCTTTATTCGATAGCTTACTCATATTACAAAGTTGGAGATTACAAAAATGCAATCGAGAATTTCAAAATGCTTCTCAATTCTGAATATTCAGATGAGGCAATGTTCATGGTTGGAGTAATTTTATTTGAACAAGGTGACTACCAAAGGGCTTTAATTGAACTCGAAAATGTCAAAAACGAACCTTGGAGATCAAAAGCATTTTATTACATTGGAAAAGCATACAGGGCTTCTGGACTTTCTGATAGAGCAATAGAATATTTCGAGAGAGCGGCTAAATCCGAAGATCAGGATATCGCTGTTGTTTCACTTTACGAAGAAGCAGAACTTTTACTTGCAACCGGAAACAATCAGAAAGCGCTCGAAGTTGCACGGAGACTTTACAAAAATTACAGCAACACACACTGGATGTACGAAATATTGATGTTATATTCTGAAGCACTTTATAAGACTGGCAATTATACCGAAGGTATCAAGGAACTTGAAAAATCACTTTCTAAAACTTTCGATCCTGAAAAAAGATGTAGAGTTTTGTATGCGACTGGCTGGTTTTACTATAGAACAGGCCAAAAATTGTCGGCGATTAATGTTTGGAAAAAAGCGATGTACGAATGGAATGGAGAATTAGCTTATCAAGCTGGAATGGATGCAGCGAATACTTTGCGAGAGTTGAAAAATTATTCAAAGGCATTGGAGACGTACGAAGAACTCCTGGCAAGGTTCCCAAACAAAAGTTTGGATGTGAATCTCAAGAAAATAGAAGTACTTCTTGATATGAAAGAATACGAAAAGGCTCTGGTTATACTCAAAGAAATCGAGAAAACAAAACCTTTCGAAGCCAAATATTGGTTGACTTACATTTACAAATCGAGAGGAGATTATAAATCAGCGATGAATGAGGTAGAGAACCTTTTAAAGATCACAACAAGCACTTCAGAAAAAGTCAGAGCGCTTCTACTTCAAGGCGATGTTTATTTCCAAATGGGAGACTATGTGAAAGCTCAAAAAGCTTATGAAGAGATAATGCAGATAGGAAGCACTAAAGATAAAATACAAGCGAATTTGAATCTTGGGTTGATAATGTACGCTTTGGGAAATTATGAGAAAGCTGTAGATTATTTCAAATATGTGTTGGAAAGAAGTGAGGTAAACATAGATCTGGCAGCGGATGCGGCATATTATCTTGCGGAGACCATGGTGGCACTTGGAAAGTTCGAAGAGGCTGAGAAATATTACTCTTGGCTCATAAACAACGATAAGTCTGGTAGATACACTGAAACGGTCACCATCAAAAAAATAGGTTTAATGATCGAAAGAAAAGAATATCAAAAAGCCATCAATACCGTAGATTCTTTGTTGGCAAGATCTCAGGGAAAATTAAAAGGAGAGCTTTTATATTTGAAAGGGGAGGCTCTGCTTAAATTAAACAGAACGAGTGATGCTTATAAGGTCGTTAAAAATTTGAATGTCGAGAATTTATCTGATCAGGCAGCAGCTGGAACGCTATACATAATCGCAACTTATTTCAACAGTAGAAACAATCTCGAAGAGGCGGAGAAAAATTATCAACTGATTTTAAAGAACTATCCCCACACTTCCAAAGCACCTTGGGCAGCTTTAGACTATGCGGTCATGTTCTACCAGAAAGGTGACTATGAAAAAGCCAAGTTGTTGTTCTTCAATGTTATAACGAGTTATCCTTCTTTTGAAAAAGCAGATGCAGCTTTTTACTACATAGGAAGGTGTTATGAGTATCTTGGAGAAAAATCCAAAGCAATCAAAGTTTATCAGGATTTTTTGGACAAATTTCCAACATCATCGAAAAGAAAAGAGGTCATAAACAGGCTTGAGGTGCTTAAAAAGTGAGATCGTACAAATTATTCCTCCTACTCTCTTTGTTGTCTATCTTTTTGAATGTGATATTGATCTCTCAAGAAGACGATGTGTATCTGAGAGTTGAAGGTATCCTTCAATCCAAAGAATTGACACAGCGTTACAAATTTTATTTGCCAGCACATTGGAGTATAATAACCTTCGAGAAAAAGTTTGAATTTCCAGAGTACAATATTGTAGAAGAAAAAGAACATATCGAGGTGAATATCAAAGAGTTATTTGTTCGTGGCGCTGTGGTGTTCAAACTACAAAAAAGATTCGAATTTCAGCAGTGGTTGATAAGCGAGTTGCCTAATACACCGGTAAAATACTACGTTCGAGAATTCAAAAAGCCGGAAATTTCTATGAGAAAGAGGTTCTCCACTTATTGTTTTCATGAACATCAAATCGAACTTAGAAATCTTGAATATGAAGATAAACTCTCATTGATTTCCTCCATCACGATTTTGAGAAAATCCTTGAATTTTTATGAAACCTCCAAACATGTGATCGATCTTTCAATAGAGTCTCCAAGTGTTATGACGAAGATTGTACCTCAAATTCAAAAAATAAAGCTCAAAAAGAATTTCAGAGTTTTGAACTCTTTGGGTATGTTGTTCACTCAAAAGGAAACGAGTGGGTTCATTTCGATGAAAAACTTTGGTCTCTCCTTTTCTGAGAGTAATTTCATTCCCAAAGATATGAATTCCTTTACCTTGATGCCATACACATTGTATTCAATTCATAGAACTGAGACAGTTGTCTCAGCGATGTTGTTGAATCCATCAGTTAACTTTGTAACATCAGTGAACTCCGATGACATCGGTTACACCAACTTGAGTTTTCCGATTCAAATTTTGAATATCAGAGGAGATCTCGGATTCTCACTAAATGTTTCAAATGGAAGCTTTGGAATGTTTCCTTTGTTTGACTTTGGATTTTCGAATCCCGACAGTTTTTTAGGATTGAAGGGATATTTTGAGAATGAAGGCTACAAATTGAAGTTGTTTGGAATTTATAGAGATCTGAAGATTTTTGGATATGTGGGATATTCAACACTTGAAATGTTACCAACTTTTGGAAGTGGGGTGTCCTACACTCTCAGGTATTTAACACCTTACTTTGGATTCGAAGGAAACATGAAAGAAGCACAAATGGATTTGGGCTTGACGACGGGCCCTTTTAACCTTGGTCCTGTGAATATCTTATCGAATGCCTTTGTCCAGACAGATGGAACAGTTAAAAAAACTGACATGAGGATTTCATTGGAAGTTGGTAGTATTGTAAGAAACGTTATGATAAATTTAAAAGGTTTCTTAGCTCTTGAAAAAGGGGAGTTGAATTATGGTGGAGGAATATCGATACAATTCTAACATAAAAGAATTCGATATTTATTTGAAAATAGAAAAAGAAGACGTCCACATTTTGAATTACATTATTGAAGCTGAGGATAATATGTTGAACATAAGAAAATTCGATTCAACAGAAAAACTTTTAAAAGTCATAGTACCTGTAGATTTTCTTGAAGATGTTTTGGAATTATTAAACAGTCTAAAAAGTGAGGTGCAATTCGAAATAGTCAAATATGAACCAAATCGTGGCATGGCTTAAGAGACTAATACCCAAACAAGAGGCTAACGATATTCACAATATAGATTATGATTCGCTTATAAAACTTGGTTTTAAAGCGTTTTTATTTGACTACGATAACACGTTGGCACCTTGGAGATCCATAGAAGTAGATGAGAGAACTTTGGGCTTGTTCGAAGAACTTTTAAATAGAGGATTAAAAGTTGCGGTGGTCACAAATGCACCGCGTTCAAGGGCTGTAAAGATAATAGAAAGATTCGGTAATAAAATACCTGTATTTGGAAACATGGGAAAACCTCGAATAAAAAAGTTTGAAAAAGTTTTTGAAACGCTCAACGTGAAACCAGAGGAATGCGTTATAATAGGAGATCTCTTTTTTACAGACATAATAGCTGGAAATAAACTGAATATGCATACAATAATGGTTGTACCACGTGAAGCCAAAGGTTTTATAAAACAAGCTGCAAGAATAACAACCCAAATAATGTACTTTGTGGTTTTTTACACTATAGGTTGGTTCTTCAGAACTATTTATCTTTTGTCACCGAATGAAATATACAACAACGTCTTTGATGTGGACTACGTTCATTTGAAGCAGCATGGAATAAAGCTCATAATATTCGATTACGATAACACTTTGGCCAAATGGCGAAATCCCAAGCCGAATTCCAAGATCTTCGAGTTGTTGACAAAATTGAAGAACATGGGATTCAAAATCATCATATTTTCAAATGGTAAAAATCATAGATTTGCAAGATTAAGGGAGATATTGAAAAACGTTATTATCATCTCTTCAGCCAAGAAACCTTTACCATTTAAACTCAGGAAGCTCTTGAAATACGGCAATATAAGACCATCAGAGGCTGTGATAATAGGAGATCAACTTTTTACAGATGTGCTGGCTGGAAATCTGGCGGGTATATATACCATAAAAGTTGAACCTCTTGATAAAAGTGAATTCTTTATTACAAAGATTCTGAGATTATTAGAGCGTTTCTTCATGTTGTTCATACAGGAAAAACCAAAGATAGGAGGAATCAGATCTTAAAGGATGAAGCCAAGGATAGAGACCTGTGAAGGATGCGGTGCAAAGATCCAATTTGAAGATCCGAGGGTTCCAGGTTACATTCCAAAGGAAGTTTATTCAAGAAGATTATCCGAAGGTAAAGAAATTCTCTGTCAGAGATGCTTCCAAATCAAGTATTACTCAAAATTAAAGCATATAAATTTTTCAAGTGAAATCTTTATGACACAATTCAGAGAAGTAGTGAAGGGTTTTTCAAATATTCTATGGGTTATAGATATTTTCGATTTCGAGGGTAGTTTTAGAAGAGAGTTCTCCGAACTCTTTGAAGATAAAAATGTGATTTATATCATAAACAAAATAGATTTGCTCCCAAAGGCAATAACTCGAAAAGAAATCCATGATTGGGTTTTCAAAAGAATAAGAAGTGATCAAATTTATTTGGTCAGCGCTTTTAAGAATTTGGGAATAAAATCACTTTTTAGAAGATTGAAAATTGTGAAAGATAAGATTTTGCTCGTTGGTTGTACCAATGTCGGAAAATCATCCCTGATCAATAGAATGTGTGGAACGGATATAACTGTCAGCTCATATCCCAATACAACTCTCAATTTGATAAAAGCAAAACCTCTCGGATTGGATCTTGATCTGTATGATACACCTGGTATTTCCTTCAACGATAGGTTCATCGATATACTTTCACCAAGTTGTCAAAAAAAGATATTACCGCATCGAGAGTTAAGTAGAAAAACTTTCAAGGCAGTCACTGGAAGAGTTTATTTACTTGGGGCTCTTGTTCAGATAAGAGTGAAAGAGGTAAAAACTGATAAATCCATATTTCAGTTGTTTGCACCAGAAAATGTGGTGATTCATGATACCAAACCAGAAAGAGTAAAAGATCTTCTCAAAAGACAAGCAGGAAGATTTCTCGTTCCTCCTTGTAAGCCTAAAGAAATATCATTTGACACATTGAATTGGTCAAAGAAAAGTATTATTATAAAAGAAGGAAAAGAAATCGTTTTTCCAGGGATTGGATGGTTAACGATGAAAAAAGGAGCAGCTGTATTCGAAATTCATATTCCCGGCAAATTGAAAATATTTGTGAGAGATGCGTTGATAAATCCTAAGAGGAGGTCAAAGACTTGACGCAGGAGAAAAACTCGAATTTGGACAGAGAAAAAATAATAAAACGGATAATAGAAGAAAAAGGAGAAGATGCGATCCCTACTTTGATTGGTTTACTTGAAGATGAAAATAATGAAGTTAGGGAAATAGCCGCTCAAGCTCTTCAAAACCTTGGTGATGTTGTGACAGATTATCTCATGAAATATTTGAGATCGAAGTTAGATGAAGAAGATCCTTTTAATGATGTTAGCCTTTTGTATGTTGCCGATATACTCGGTGAACTTCGTTGTAGAGAATCTATACCGTTGCTGTATCAGCTTTTAGAGCATTATGATGAGGAACCTTATCAATTGATCATATATGAGGCACTCGCAAAACTTGGTGAAGGTGAGAAATTCATAGAGCTTCTAATTTATCTGCTGAAAGAAGATGCCTTCAAAGACGAGCTGAAAGACCAGGTTTTGATGACCTTAGCTTATACCAAAAATGAAAAAGCATTGAAAGTATTGATCGATGAATGGTATAACAAGGATGATTTTGAAAGTAAAACTTTAGTTTTAAATGCAATCAAAGTGTTGTTAACAGAGCGTCCCGAACTTATAAAAATTCTTTCAGAGGATAAAAACGCAAAGAGAATATTGGATGAGCTTAAATTTTAAAAGCCCCGCTCTCATAGCGGGGCTTTTTAATTTTTGCTCATCAATATTCAGGCATTGGTGGTGTTGCTGCTTCTTTTTTCTCTTCAGGTTTTTCAACGACCAACACTTCTGTCGTTAAGAGCATTCCTGCGATGGATGCTGCATTCTGTACAGCACTTCTTGTAACCTTAGCTGGATCTATTATACCTGCTTGGAACATATCCGAGAATTCACCTTTCAAAGCATCGTAACCATAGGATACAGAATCATTCTTGAGAATCTCTTGAATGATGACCGCTCCATCCACACCAGCATTTTCAGCTATTTGCTTCAAAGGTGCTTCAAGCGCTTTCTTTACGATCGTCACTCCAACTTTTTCTTCAACGTTGGTAATCTCTTTTTCCAATTCCTCAAGTGCTTTTTTCGCTCTGAGTAATGTCACTCCACCACCTGGTACTATACCTTCTTCGACTGCAGCTCTTGTCGCACTTAAAGCATCTTCAATTCTGTGTTTCTTTTCTTTGAGTTCAGTTTCTGTTGCTGCACCAACTTTTATAACTGCTACTCCACCAGCGAGTTTTGCCATCCTCTCCTGAAGTGTTTCTTTTTCATATTCAGATGTTGTGTTCTCGATTTGGGCCTTTATCTGAGCGATTCTCTCTTTTATCTTTTGTGGATCTCCTTTTCCATCGACTATTATCGTATCATCTTTTTTAACCCTTACTGTTCCAGCCTTTCCAAGCATATCGAGTGTTGTATCTTCGAGGTTCAACCCTACTTCTTCACTTATAACCGTTCCGCCAGTTAGTATCGCTATATCCTGAAGCATTGCTTTCCTTCTGTCTCCAAATCCAGGAGCTTTCACCGCACACGCTTCAAGTGTTCCTTTGAGTTTGTTGAGCACGAGTGTTGTCAATGCTTCGCCTTCAACATCCTCTGCTATAACGAGCAAAGGTTTCCCGGCTTGGGCCACTTTTTCAAGCAAAGGAATCAAGGGTTTCACGTTTGAGAGTTTTCTGTCGGTTATGAGTATGAAGGGTTCTCTGAGTACGACTTCCATTCTTTCGGCGTCTGTTACAAAATAAGGTGATATGTATCCTCTATCAAATTTCATTCCTTCTGAAAATTCGACATAAGTATCGAGAGTTTTAGAATCTTCTACAGTTATAACTCCATCTTCTCCAACTTTATCCATAGCTTCGGCGATCAGATTACCTATCTCCTCATTATTCGCACTTATTGCTGCAACGTGTGCGATATCTTCCCTACTTGAAAGTTTTTTGCTGCTTTTCTTTATTTCTTCGACTACTTTTTTAACTGCCTTGTCTATTCCTGTTTTTATGAGTATCGGATTGGAACCAGCAGCTATATTCTTCAAACCTTCTTTGATCATTGCTTGTGCAAGAACTGTGGCTGTTGTTGTTCCATCACCAGCGATGTCATTTGTCTTGGATGCAACTTCTTTTACCAATTGTGCTCCAAGATTCTCAAATTTATCTTCTAATTCTATTTCTTTGGCAATACTCACACCATCATTGGTTATGGTTGGAGAACCCCAACTTTTCTCTAAAACAACATTTCTACCTTTCGGTCCAAGAGTTATTTTAACAGCATTCGCTATTTTATCTACACCTCTTTCAAGAGCTCTCCTTGCCTCTTCATTGAAACTCAAAAGTTTCGGCATTTCAAAACACCTCCTATATCATATTTTACTCGGTTACCTTAGCGAGTATGTCATTGACTTCGATGATTATGTAGTCTTCATCATCGATCTTAATTTCTGTACCAGCATATTTAGCGAATATTACCTTGTCTCCAACTTGAATATCTAAATCTTCTACCTTATCACCAATAGCGATTACTTCAGCTTTTTGAGGTTTCTCCTTTGCGGTATCAGGAAGAACTATACCACCTTCTGTTTTCTTTTCCTCTTTGATGGGCTTAATTAGAAGTCTTTCACCTAAAGGTTTTACCGTCATTTACACCCCTCCTTTTATTTTTAGCACTCTTATACTTTAACTGCTAAAATAATCATAAAAGAATATTCGTAAAACTTCAAGGCTGATTATTGACAATTATTACCGACTACAGTGATTTATTTGAGATTATATGGTAAAACCTCCTTTTTTCTCCACTTTCATTTGAAAAGCTAATTTCGTAGGGAAAAAACATTTTAAACAAGAAAAATAATTTGGAGGTGCTTCTATGGAAGAGATTTTTCCCGGTGTTTTTGTGGTAGTGAATGAAAAAGGTGGAGCCAATCTTGGTTTCATAATAGGAAAAAATGGCGTGGTCGTTATTGATACGAGTTTGTTCATGAGAAAAGCAGAAGAACTCAAAGAATATATAACATCAATAACCAAAAAACCGATCGTGGCTGTCGTAAATACGCACTATCATCCAGATCACTCGTTTGGGAACGCTGCATTCACTTGTTCGATAATTGCACATGAAATTACAAGAGAGATCATGGAGAATATGGATAAAGAATACATAAAAAACATAGTAGATAAACTCCCAGAAGTCGCGAAGGACTTTCAAGATTTCAGCATCAGACTTCCAACAATCACTTTTAAGAAGAGTAAGAAGATAGATCTTGGTGATAGAAGCATGAGTATAATACATGTTGGTGGACATACTGAGGATTCATCCGTAATCTTAGTGGAACCGTTCAACGTCCTCTTTGCAGGTGACATTGTGATAAATGATTTTCATCCCGAAATTGTTCCTGACAGTAATTTGAAAAAATGGTTAAAAGTTTTAAAGCGTCTTTTGAAATGGAATGTGGAATTAGTGATACCAGGTCATGGGAGCATTGGTGACGAAAAATCTTTAATCGATATGTACAATTATCTTCGGAAGATTCAAGGGTTTTCTGAGAAAATAAAGAGCGGCAAGTTGGACTCGTTGTTGGAAGAAATAGCTGAAGAGCCAAATTTTTCAAATAGAAAATTTCCAGAGCTTTTTGTACACACCTTGCAAGTTCTAAGCTCATCCACAATGGAGAAGTGAAATCTTAAAAGGTGAAAAGATGTTGAAAGAATTGTTGTTTTCAATGAAGCACGGTGTTAAAAGGTTGCTCACGGATAATTTCATTGGCATTTATCTTCATGGATCTTTGGCGCTTGGTGATTTTAATTATGAGACCAGCGATATAGATTTCTTGGTTGTAACCGAGAAAATGCTTTCTAATGATGAGTTCAGTTCATTGGAAGCTTTCCATAGTGAGCTTAGAAAAGAATATCCAAATTTTGGAAAACGATTGGAAGGTTCCTACATTCCAAAGGATATGTTGCGTGAAAAGGATCCTCCAAATCATCCAAGACCTTATTTGAATGGTGAAAAATTCGTCTGGGCTGAATATGGTCATGAATGGATCTTGGAGAGGTATGTTTTGAGAAACTATGGAATAATTCTCGAAGGTGTTTCTCTCGTTGAATTGATACCTAAGATAGAGTCAGCCGAATTAAAGCGTGCAACAATAAATTTATTGTGCAATTATTGGAAATCGATGATAAACGATGTGAAACTTTCAGATGCTGAATATCAGGTATACGCTGTCTTGACGATGTGCAGAGTACTCTACACATTGGAATACGGTGAAATCGTATCAAAACCCAAGGCAGCGGCTTGGACAAAGAAAAGATTGGATGATCTATTTAGGCGATTGATCGATGAAGCATTGGTGTGGAACAAAAAAAGTGAGTTCAATCATCTCGATGAAACACGCAGATTCATAGAATATGTAACTAAAAAATTCTGTAAAAGCAACTCCCCAATCTGAACGATGGAGAGTTGCTTTTAAGGATTTTTGAGAAATCAATCAGCTGCTATCTTAAGAATTTCTCTGATATCATCTTTATAAAGTTTCTTTATGTTTCCCAATGGTAGTTTCAACATACAGACATTTTCAACGATCTTTTCTATATCTTCTTTGGGGATATTGGCATCTTTAAGTGAAACAGGAGCACCTATCTTTTTGTACCATTCTTTTAAGGATTCTATACCTTTTAAGACTTTCTCTTCATCATTGCCTTCTATTATTCCAAAGATTTTTTCCGCAAAGCGTACGAATTTCTCTAAATATTCTTTGTAAACATACTTCATCCATGCAGGTGATATTATTGCAAGTCCTGCACCGTGAGCAATCCCATACAGAGCGCTCAAAGAATGTTCTATCCTATGTGAAGCCCAATCGCCTCCACTTTTTCCAGCTGCTGTTAGTCCATTCAAAGCCAATGTTCCGCACCATGCAAATTGTGCCCTTGCTTCGTAGTCGGTTGGATTTTGAAGTATCTTCTCAGTGTTATTCATAACCGTTCTGACAAGGCTTTCAGAAATCCTATCCTGTATCTCCGTATCTTTAGTGTGATCGAAGTAGTTTTCCAAAACATGGGTTATTATATCCACGGCACCGTAGACAACTTGCGCCTTTGGAAGCGAGAACTGAGCTGAGGGATCTATTATAGATACAGTCGGATAAACAGCTCCACGAACTGCGAATTTTTGTTTGGTTTTTTCGTTAGTTATAACACTGTTTCCGTTCATTTCCGAACCAGTTGCTGAAAGTGTGAGCACGACGAACAATGGTAAAGCTTTGGTGATGGTGTATTTTTCGATGTAGGCATCCCAGATATCTCCATCATAGTAAAATCCAGCTGCAATTGCTTTTCCGGAGTCGATGACACTTCCTCCACCAACCGCGAGTATCGCTCCCACATTCTCCTCTTTAGCGATTTCAACCCCTTCATGAACTTTGCTTAAAACTGGATTGGGAACAACCCCTGAAACCTCAACCCATTCAATTCCGTTGTCTTTTAGAGACTCTACGACGGTATCATAAACACCATTTTTCTTTATCGATCCACCACCATACAAGAGTAATACCTTTTTTATGGCCACATTCTTGATCTCTTTTCCGATTTCGCTTATCGTTCCTTTACCAAAAATTATCTTCGTTGGGTTGTGAAATACGAAGTTATTCATACATTTCCCCCCTTCATTTGGTGGTTTTCTTGAGGAGTTTATATTTCTCAAGGTATTTTTTCCTGAGTTCCCGTGCATGTTTTTCGGGAACGTAATGCACTTCAAGATTTTTATGTTCCTGCGTTGCGATGCTCGAAAAGTAGTAAATCTGTGCCGCTTTCTCTGCTAAAATCGCGTTTAAAAAGGCATCCTCTATATCTTCTCCCACCGCAGTTGCACCGTGGTTCCTCATATAAACGGCATTGTTATCACCAAGTGCTTCCAAAACATTTTCGCTTAATTCCGTTGTTCCGGGGAAAGCATATTTGCTGACTTTTAGTGGATAACCGAGCGCCATAGCGATATCCTCTAAAAGTGGTGGAATTTCATCGGCTATTATGGATATTATCGATGAATAGAGTCCATGAAAGTGGATTATCGCCCCCACATCACTGCGATTTTTGTATATTGCAAGGTGCATCGGTAATTCGCTCGTTGGTATGAGATTACCATAAACCACGTTTCCATTCATATCAACAGTAACAACATCGGATGTTCTCATTTGAGGATAGAGCACCCCACTTGGTGTAACATGTAACAGTTTATCATCTTTTATCGAGATATTTCCCCAGGTACCGGTTACAAGTCCAAAGTCGAGGATTCTCTTTGCAGTTTCAACTACCTTTTCCCTCAAAAAGAGATTGATATTCATTTATAAACCTCCTTTGATCACTGAAATCTTCAATTAACAAACCAGATGGTCTTTTCTTTTCCCTTAACCAATGATGCAGGATACTCTTGTGAATATTCTTCGGGATTTTTGATTATCCGTTCAAATAGCTTTCTTTTGTTTTCCCCCGATATTAAAAAAATGATATTCTTTGAATTGTTTATGGCTTTCAGTGTTAAAGTTATACGAGGAACTTTTGGATCTCCATGAGGTGGTGTTGGAACAACGAGTCTTTTTGATTCTTTTATGATTGGACTTTTGGGAAAAATAGAAGCGGTGTGACCATCTTCTCCCATTCCCAAGAGAGTTAAATCGAATTCCGGAACCGTTCCAAAGAATTTCAAAAGCTCATTTTCATAATTTAGAGCACAGGCTTCCGCACTTGAGAATTCCGTTTTAATTCTGTGAATATTCTCAGATGGTATCTTTATTTTGGAGATGAAAACCTCATATGCAACCCTGAAGTTGTTACCATCTTCATTCTGAGGAAGAAATCTCTCGTCCCCCCAAAATAGATGCATTCTATCCCAAGGCAATTCACACTTTGATAATCTATCGTATAAAGGTACGGGAGTTCTTCCACCGGCCAACACGAGAGTGAAAGTATTTCTCTTTTTGAGTGTTTTATTTATTAAATCCACTATTAAATTAAGCGCGGCTTCGTAAAATTCTTCTTTATTGGAAAATCTTTTAACCTCTATCAATTTACTCACCTCGTTAAAGTTTTCTCCATTTTCTACCATCTTTCTCTATCAACCAATCTGCTTCTTTCGGCCCCCAGGTACCCGCCCTGTAAGGGTGAACTTTGCCATTTTTTTCATTTTCGGATTTCTTTTCCCAGGATCTCAAAACCGGTGTTAATAATTCCCAAGAAGCTATTACATCATCATTCCTGATGAACAAAGTTTGATCACCTATCATACAGTCTAAAAGTAACCTCTCGTATGCATCCAATGCCTTTATACTGAAAACATTTTCATATTTGAATTCCATACTCAATGTTTCAAGGCACAATCGCGCGCCGGGATGTTTCACCTGTATGTTCAGGGCTATCCCCTCATCTGGCTGAATATTTATGATCAAGCTATTGGGTGCAAGCTCTTCAATTGGAATATTTGGAAACATCGAGTATGGAACCTTTTTGAATATTATCGCTATCTCACTTATCTTTCGAGGTAGTCTTTTACCCGCTCTTATATAAAATGGCACACCGTTCCATCGCCAATTATCTATCATGAGTTTCATAGCCACGAAAGTTTCAGTTTTGGAATCCTTGGACACCCCCGGTTCTTCAGTATAAGCCGGTACTTGATAATCGTTAACTTTTCCAGAAAGATACTGTCCGCGAACTATCCACCTGTAAAGCTCGTTCAAAGGAAAAGGACGTATCGATCTTAGAACCTTTACCTTTTCATCCCTAATTCTTTCTGCGTTGAATGATGCGGGGGGTTCCATCGCAACGAAAGCCAGCATTTGCAAAATGTGGTTTTGAAACATATCTCTCAAGAGCCCTGTGGTATCGAAGTAACCAGCCCTGTTTTCCACACCTATATCCTCTGCGACTGTTATTTGGACATGATCTATGAATTTATTGTTCCAAACCTGTTCGAATATGGTATTGGCAAATCTGAATATAAAAATGTTTTGAACGGTTTCTTTCCCAAGATAATGATCAATTCTATAGATTTGTTTTTCACTGAAATTATTCGCTAAGCTTCTCTCAAGTTCACGGGCACTTTCAAGATCTTTACCGAAAGGTTTTTCTATTACAACCCTCGCAAAATTAGAACTGAATTTCGATTCCCTTGCAAGACCGGATTCACTCAATCTGTATATCACCGCTTGAAAAACGTTCGGAGGAATCGCAAGATAGAATATTTTGTTTCCCTGAGTACCATGGATCCTTTCCAATCTTTTCAATTTATTTTGAATCTCTCCGTAAGTTTCTGAAGATTCATAATTGCCACTCAAATAGTAGCAATGCTTTAAAAAATCACTCAAAAATTTTCTATTCCCAGCTTGTTTAATGGATTTCTGAACATATTCCCTGAACTGTTCATCCGTCATCTGAGTACGTGCAACACCGAGGATGAAGAAATCATCCGGTATTAAATCTCTTTGATATAATTTGAAAAGAGAAGGTAAAAGTTTTTTCCGCGTTAAATTACCCGATGCACCAAAAATGATTATTCCAACAGGTCGAGATGGTTTTGAAAAGTATAATTCCGTATGGTCAATTTTTTGAGTTTTCCTTGTCACATTACACTTCATCTGTACTCAATCCTTCCAACCAGTAATCATAGTTCATATTTCATACTAAAAGTATATCACTTTACAAATGTCCAATAAAGTTTTGGTATTACAAATCTTTTTCATATATCTATTTAACAGATTAAATGGATAAAAAATTTGATTTAAACATAAAAAAATGATATCATAAAAACGAAATGTAAAACTCCAGAAAGTCCTCTTAAATTCATCAAAAAAATTATCAAAAGGAGTGGGCTAATGAGAATAATAGTTTTATTAAAACAAGTACCAGACACGGATGAGGTAAAAATGGATGAAAAAACGGGTACGATGATAAGAGAAGGGCTTCAAGCAATTATAAATCCTTTGGATCTCCACGCATTGGAAGAGGCACTTAGATTGAAAGAGAAGAAAGGTGGAGAGGTTGTAGCGATATCCATGGGTCCTCCTCAAACAGAGGAAGCACTTAGGGAAGCTTTGGCTATGGGAATCGACGAAGCCTACCTTTTGAGTGATAGGAAACTCGCAGGAGCGGATACTTGGGCAACATCTAAAGCCCTTTCGAAGGCTATAGAAAAGCTTGGAAAATTCGATCTGATACTCGCGGGCGAAAAAGCAACCGATGGTGAAACCGGTCAAGTTGGCCCCGAAGTTTCTGCAATGCTCGATATACCATTTTCAACCTATGTAAACAGAGTAAAAGAGGTTACTAGCGAAGGTTTGGTTGTTTCAAGAGTAGTAGAAGAAGGCTATGAAGATCAGTTTCTACCGTTTCCGTGTTTGTTAACGGTTGTCAAAGATATAAACGAGCCACGAATGCCCACTTTAAGAGGAAAAATAAAGGCTCGAAGAGCTGAATTAAAACTTTTAAAAGCAGATGATTTGGAATTGAGTGAGTCAGAGATGGGTTTGAAAGGATCACCCACCCGTGTCGTTAAGATAAACTATCCGAAGATTTCCCGAAATGCCAAGATTTATTCCGTTAAAGATCTGAATAAGGCGTTGGATGATCTTGTTGATATATTGAAAAAAATGGCTGTGATCTGAAATCTATAATTGGGGGCTGTGAAAATGGATTTCGACGTTCTTGTGGTTGGGGAAGTGAGAAATTCGAAGATACACAGTGTGACATATGAACTAACTTCAAAGGCAAGAGAACTTGCAGATAAATTGGGTAGTGAAGTCGAAGTTCTGCTTCTCTACTCCAGATGCGAAGATGAACTTGAAGATCTGATTTACAGGGGAGCAGATAGGGTACTCTTTGTTAAAAACGAGGAGCTTAAGTTTTTCAACCAGGAAATTTGGACCAATATAGTCACCGATGTGGCTTTGAAAAGGCAGCCTTACATAATGTTAACTGGTGCCACCAGTTCCGGAAGAACATTCTTCCCTGCTGTTGCTGCAAAGTTGAATACTGGGCTGACAGCCGATTGTACTGGTTTAGATATTGAAGAAGAAACCAATTTACTTTTACAAACAAGGCCAGCTATAGGTGGAAATGTCATGGCTACAATAAAAACACCAAATCACAGACCACAGATGGCGACTGTCAGGCCAAGAACTTTCAGACCTCTTCCAAAAGATGAAAGCAGAAAAGGAGAGATAGTAGAACTTAAACCCGATGAAAGTCTATTCAATGTGCGAGTCAAAACCCTTAGATTTGAACGTGATGAATCACAAAATGTTAATATCCAAGATGCTGATGTGGTTGTTGCATTTGGGAAGGGAATAAAAAAGCCGGAGAATGTTAAATACATTTCCGAATTAGCAGAAGCTTTGAAAGCAGCGATAGGAGCATCAAGAGCAGCGGTGGATGCAAAATGGATCGGATATCCTCACCAAGTGGGATTGAGTGGAAAAGTTGTATCCCCCAAATTGTACATAGCCGCGGGTATTTCTGGTGCTGTACAACACATTGCCGGTATGCAAACTTCTGAATACATTGTGGCAATAAACAAAGATCCTGAGGCACCCATATTCAGAATCGCGAATTTTGGAATAGTGGGGGATCTTTTTGAAGTCATACCTGAACTCACCAAACGTATAAAGCTTGAAATTGAAAAATCGGGAGGAAAGAACAAATGAGATATAACAAAGTTGATGAGAAAATTATAGAAAGGTTAAAAAACATAGTGGGTGAGAGGAACGTTACAATGGATCCTGAAAAGTTAGAAGTTTACTCTCACGATGAAGAAGGACAGCCGAGAGTGGAGATCCCCCCAGAGGTTGTTGTGTTTCCCGAAACAACTGAACAGGTGTCTGAGATCATGAAACTTGCGAATGAAGAACTGATACCGGTAACTCCCAGAGGTGCCGGGACTGGCCTATCAGGTGGAGCCGTTCCATTGTACCGTGGAATAGTGCTGTCACTGGAGAAAATGAACAAGATATTAGAACTCGATGAGAAGAATCTTACTATAACTGTTGAACCGGGGGTTGTAACTGGAGAAATTCAAAAATTTGCCAATAGACATGGTCTGTTATATGCAGGAGATCCTTGTAGTGGTGACAGTTCATTTATAGGTGGTAATGTAGCTGAAAATGCAGGTGGAAACAAAGTCATAAAATATGGACCCACAGGCAATCATGTTCTTGGATTGGAAGTAGTGTTACCGAGTGGAGAAATCACCTTTTTTGGTGGAAAGAGAGTAAAGGATGTAACGGGATACAATTTAGTCCAGTTGATGGTTGGTTCAGAGGGAACACTTGGAATCATTACCAAAATAATCTTGAGATTGCTCCCTCTTCCCAAGTATGTGGTTGATCTGCTTGTACCCTTTAAAACTCTTAGGGAAGCAATAGATTTTGTTCCAGTTATAGTAAGGGAGGGAAAAATAGTACCAACTTCTATAGAATTCATGGATAAACCTTCATTGCTTTTAACTGAAGAATTTCTGAATTCGAAACTTCCATATGATGATGCCGAGGCTCAATTGATAATTGAGTTGGAAGGCAACAATAAATCAGCAGTGGAAGACGATTACGAAAGAATCGGGAATCTTTGTTTTAAACATGGAGCCTTGGAGGTTTTTGTTGCCGATAATAGAAATACACGCGAAAAGATATGGCGCATTAGAAAATCCATTGCTGAGGCGGTTAATGCCCTGTATCCTGCTAATTGTCTTGAAGATGTGGTTGTTCCAACGAGTAATATTCCAGAACTAATGCGAGAAGTTGAGAGAATCTCGCAAGAACATGCAATAAAAGCTATATCGTATGGTCACGCTG